>Ga0315276_10000221_pt1 | contig 47337 bp, 69 predicted proteins | sample YL17G05_0_MG_FD_204542 | JGI IMG/M metagenome (GOLD analysis project Ga0315276, IMG submission 204542) | Sediment microbial communities from Yellowstone Lake, YNP, Wyoming, USA - YL17G05_0 | ecosystem: Environmental > Aquatic > Freshwater > Lake > Sediment | place: USA: Wyoming | collected...
AGAGACGCAGACCTGAGAGGCGCATACCTGGGAGGCGCAGACCTGAGAGACGCAGACCTGAGAGGCGCATACCTGAGAGACGCAAACCTGGGAGGCGCATACCTGAGAGACGCAGACCTGAGAGACGCAGACCTGAGAGGCGCAAACCTGGGAGGCGCATACCTGAGAGACGCAGACCTGAGAGGCGCATACCTGGGAGACGCATACCTGAGAGACGCAAAAGGCTATGTCAACTCCCACGATTTCTTTACCGAGATAATCCGCAGACAAAAGGTGGAAGATTTCACCACGTCAGAATGGGCTATGATTGGAGTAATTTTAGTCCACCGTATTTGTTGGGATAGTATTCAGAAAAGATACGACGGAAAGATTATGCCAGTGTTTAAGAAACTGGCGAAAGTGGGATTCGGGGAATGGGAAGAAAAATACAAGGAGATTACCAATGCTAAGTAAGAGGATAGGGGGAAGAAAAAATTGTGAATGTAAAATTAGAGGGGTTGTTGAAATGTATGATGTAAGAAAATCTATTTGGTACAACATACATCCTGATAATTTATTTCGACGATTAAGACAGTTTAAGTATTGCCCTATTTGCGGGAAGGAACTAACCAATGCCAAATGATGTGAGGGAGTGTCGGAGTGTTGAACTCAAAAGGGTTCATTGTGAAGTTGATAAGTTTTTAGATGGTCATTCATTACAAAGTTTGATGATAGAGAAAATTGAAAGCGTTGTTATGGATGGGTTAGTCTACAAACTAAAGACTGAAATTTTAGCAGAAGAAGAACCCAAAGAACTTTATGTTGCGGTATTCAAGATGTGCCCTACTTGGTGGCAACAATTCAAAGAGGAAAAGTTCCCTAAATGGTTGAAGCAAAAATTTCCTGTAAAGTGGATTCTTGTTAAAAAGTATCTCACTATCCACCGTGAGGCTTGGTATCCGCAATTGCCTGTCGTATTCCCCAAATGTGGGAAAGTTATTTTGAAGGATTTTATAGAAGAAAAAGAAATTAGGAATTATTAACCGACCTACGGGCGAGATTGGAGGGGAAAGATGATAGACATTAAAGAGATTTTAGAAACATTTGCTATGACCTATATGGCAATTCAAGGCTCAACTGATGATGTGGATTTGATAGACAAAGAGCAAGAGAAGTTATTAGACCAAACAGAGAAGCAACTTGCCGAGCAACACAAAGAAGAAATAGACCAGTTGCGTGTTCAACTGGCAGGATGTGGTGTTGCGGCACTTGGGTATGCTAAAGATAAAAATGATGTTAAAAAAGGTGATTATGGATGGTCGCAATCCTTTCAAGATGTAAAAGACCTTTGGGATAAATATATTAAACTTACCGAGCAACACAAGAAGCCTCATGCCGAATACTCTTGTTGTTATACTTCACATCAAGAGGGCAAGAAATGTCCAATTCACGAGCAACACAAGAAGCCGAGCAATCAGGAGATAGTGGATGTGTTAAATGAAGTTCATTATCACATAGTAAATTATGCTTTAGCAAATGCCCTGCTCGACAAGTTTTGGGGGGAGGAGGGAAAATGAATTTCTGTCTTTTACACCGCCATTTTATATTAAGAATTAGAATTTGGTGGAAGAACTTATTTTGTTCTTTTGGTAGACAAGGATTTTATTGTTCAAAGTGTGGAAAAAATTTCGGCGGATAACACCTTACAAACAAACGAGGAGCAGAAATGATTGAGATAAAAAACAAAGTAACAGGCAAAACGGTAGAGTATATCTGTAATGAAGAAGATTTCAGGATTGACAAAGACAAGATATATAGCAAAGACGAATTTGGTAATGAAGTATATTTTATGCGTAATGCTTTTTTTGCCGAAAAGAAAATAAATCTTAAACCCCAAGCAACACTAACAAAGGAGGAGAGATGAAGAACTCATTAGATACTACGAAGTATTAAATAAAACACCTAACCTTTAACCACACAATCGGAGGGCGGGATGAGTAGATTTTATTGGAGTAGTGAACCAATAATAGGAACTTGGAAAACTTCTGGTTGTTTTAACTACTTTCTTATTCCTGAAAAATGGTGGAGTATAAAAGAATGGAAATTAGCTTTTTCTTTTAGGAACAACTTTTATGTAACCGCTATTATATCCAGAAAAGCGGGGGCGGGATGAAGAAAGGCTCGGTAGCTATGGCGAAGGAGAAGATAGGAATAATTTATAACAATAATACATCGTTAATTATTGGTAATATTTGGCTTATGGGTTCAATACTAAAGGAGTTCGAACAGTTTAAATGAGGGAGGGGCAGATGATAAACAAAATCTATCTTGAAAGAATAGGCGAGCTTATCGGGGTTGGACTGCTCCTCCTTTGTTTTTCTGGATGTGCGACACCACAGCCGCCACAACCTCTATTGCCGCCTAAGGTGCTATTTTATCATTCATACGAAGCCAATGAGACACTGACTGAATATTTCCATAAAGGTGAAGCGCTGAAGAAAGAACATCCTGATATGCATATTACCGGCAGGTACATAGACAAATATACAGGCAAAGATAAGTTTGTGAACGGATGGTAAAGGTAACGCCATGACCGAGCCACAGAAAGGGAGGGGAGATGAGTAAATATAATATTGGTGATAAAGTTTGGTATGCAAAGACAGAAACTAAAGAAAAAACAGTTACTTGCCCTGATTGTTTTGGACAAAAAGCGTTGACTGTTATTAAAGGCGATGGCTCTCAAGTATCTATTGAATGTGAAGGATGTAGGCGTGGGTATGAAGGTTCGCAAGGGTATGTAACATTTTATGAATGGTGTGCGTCAGCTTGTTTAGTTGTCATTGAACGAGTTGAAGAAACGGCAATTAAAACTGAGTATGGTTTTTGGAATTGTTATTCTGGAGAAAGTGATAGATTTTTTGATACAAAAGAAGAAGCAGAAAAAAAGTCATTGGAATTATCAGAAGAACATAACCAATATGAATTGGATAAAATAAACCAGAAAGAAAAGCACAACAGAACTTGGTCTTGGAACGCTCATTATCACAGAGATTGTATTAAGAGAGCCGAAAGAGATTTGGCATATCATACAGCTAAACTCTCCGTTGCAAAGATTAAAGCAAAAGAAGATAAGGAGGACTAATGGACACTAAAGAGATAAAAGAGGCGGTTGAATTATTAAGAAACACCCAAGATTTTGGTAAGTGGGATTATGATGATATTAAAAAGTCTGAAAAAATATTACTTTCTTTTGTAAACAAGCAACTCTCCCAACAGGGGCGGGTGAGTGAAGAGAAAGTCAAGTTAGTTTTAATGGGTGAATTAAATAAATGGACAAAGACATTAGAAATATATGACTTAGAAGAAGCACAAGCCCAAGCGATAGTTAAGCTGGTGGAGGGGGAGAGATGAAAAGCCCTTGCGGTGGAAGTAAATTTACAAATTGTTATAAAGTAGAAGGCTGTTCAAGATGTAAATACAATATCGAAGCAGAAGAATATCGTTGTGTTTATTGCGGAGAAGATAAGCGGTTTAATACTTGGAAACATATTGCTGAAATCGCCGAGTTTTTACAGGGAAAAATAAAAAAGTGCCAAGAAATTCTTGGAGATATGCAATCAAAAATAATGGTGGAGGGGGAAAACCCTAAAAACCCAGAACTCTCACCCAAAAGAAAGGAATGAAGATGAGTAAAAGTAATTTAAGAAAACACTTTGAAGCTAATATGTTAGACGGAGATGATGTTTATAGTTGCGGTAAGGCTATGTTATCAGCAGAAGCGGTGTATGAATATCTTAAAAATTATTGCGAGTTAAAAGAGGCTAACCTATGAAACCATTTGCGGAGGAAAGATGAAACATAAATACCCTAAAACCAGGAAACGGACAGACCCTAACAGAAGAAGGTGTTGTGGTAAGATTTATTCCAGACCAGTTGTTCAAGCTCAATTACGGGGGGAAGGGTGAATTTGAGTATATTAGTTCCCAACCATAATGAGAAGAACATAGGTTATATGGAGAATAGATTGAGATTGTATTTTCCTTCCGCCGAAATCATTGTGTATCCAGATTACTTTGGTCGGGGTAAGGGTTGGGCGTTAAGAAACGCTTTTAAACAATCAACCGGTGATTGGGTATGTATGATTGACGGGGATGGGGATATACAGCCTTCCGAGATCAAACGTTTGATTTATTATCGGGGGGATAATGATATAATCATAGGTGTTAAAGACTTACGATTTATGCCTTTATCCCGCAAAATCATATCTTTCTTCTCAAGACTGCTCATAAAGACTCTATTTAGACTACCCGTATCAGACACGCAGACGGGGATAAAACTATTCAAACGAGAAGCCTTAGATACTTGGAAGACAGACGGATTTGCTTTTGACATAGAAATCTTGGTAAACGCTCACAGGAAAGGGTTTAAGATAGGTGAAGTTCCAGTATTCTGCACAATAAATCGGGGGAAATCAATAAAAATCATATGGAAGACTCTAAAAGACACCCTCAAGTTTCGATCATCGTGCCGTGCCGTGAAATAACCGACCAGGTAAAGCGGTGTATATTCAAATGTTTCGAAATGGACTTCCAAGATTGGGAGCTGATCGTGGTATCTGACAACATCTGCCCAGGGTTTCCAAGCGAAAAGAGGAATTTTGCCCTAAAAGAGGCTCGTGGTGACATTATTGCCTTTTTAGACAGCGATGCCTTTCCAAGACACGATTGGCTAACCAATGCCCTTAAACGCCTAAATTTGGGGCATTCTAGCACAGACTGCCAAGTGGTTGCAGTTTGCGGACCAGGAGTTTTACCAAAAGACGCTTGTTTAAGAGAAAAGGCTACTGATCTAGTATTAAGACTACTTCCCTATGCTTATAGGGTTATTCCCCGAAAACAAAGGGTGGTTGCGGAGTATCCTACCTTCAACTTGGTAGTGAAGAAAGAGTTTATCCCAAAAGGCGGGTTCAAACACTACTTAACCGGAGAAGACACGTTGTTTTGCAGAGAACTTTCCAAATCGGGGGTAATAATATACAATCCCGAAATAGTAGTCTATCATAATAGAAGACCTTTGTTTGTTCCTTTTATCCGCCAAATATCTACTTACGGACTGCATAGGGGACATTTGATCGGTCTTGCTATATTAGGTTGGCTATCGGTTTGGTTGTTTTACCCCGCAAATTTTGTTAAAGGGTTACTAAAAAGGAGGCTGTGATGTTTGTAAATAGAAGAAACCCAGCAGACACAAAGGCAACTTGGATATTTTTAATTCTCTCAATACTCTTTACGGCAATTTTAACAGGATGTGATATGGGGATTCCGACCCAAGAAGAATATCTCAGCAAATTTTCTGACCAACAATGTTTAAATCAATGCACAGAACCTTTCCGTTGGTGTCCTGATTTAGAATGTTATCAAATATGCGTAGCAACAAAAGTATTAAAAAAATGAGAATACTCTATCTACCTTCAAGTAAAGTTCAGCAACGGCAACTAGAGAAACCAGACTTCCTAGCCTACCCAGTCCGTATGGCTATGGAAGCGGAGTGGTATAGAAATCAGGGACACGAAGTTTACTGGGCAAAAGAAGGTGGAGAATATAATTTCGTGTTTGATTACGGCGACCACATGGTTTTGCCCTATGACAAAATAATTGAACAACCCGAAAACCTACCATTCCTTTCTTTACCTCATCCTGACCGAATATGGACTGACGCTAAAAATCCCAAATACCAAAAGAATGGGAACTTTCAGTGTAGACTTCCTGGGACTTATACTATGGCGGCTTCTGGGTGCGTTCACGGGGGATGTACTTTTTGTGTAGAGAATGGCAAACCCTACGAAATCCGTCCCTATGATGATGTTATAGACGAAATGAGCGAGTGTTATCATATGGGCTTTAAATCTATATTTGACGATTCAGCAACTTTCCCAACAGGGGAATGGTTATACCATTTTTGTATTAGAGCAAGGGATAGGAAGTTTAAAAACCTTGGATGTAATATGAGAATGGTTGATTTGGATTATGAGGTGATGAAACAAGCTGGGTTCAAAATGGTTTTGTTTGGTTTAGAGTCTGCTAACCAAAAAACCTTAGACAAAATAAACAAGGGGGTGGATATTGAAAAAGGTATCAAGTGTATCAAAAAAGCAAGTAGAACTGGTCTTGAACCGCATATTGCCGTTATGTTCGGATATTCTTGGGAATCTGACGAAGATGCAATCCGAACTCTTAAACTTGTCCACTACCTTTTGCGGAAAGGATTTGCCAAAACTGCACAAGCTTCTTTCTTTAACGACGGAACTGGGGGAAGTATCGAGAGACACAGGAAGTTTGTTAGTCAGATTTACGGAGTTTGGAAAAGCCCTAGTTTCTGGTTCAACCAACTCAAAGATATTAGGGACATAAACGATATTACTTATCTCTGGAGAAAAATAAAGGCGGGGTTAAACCTATGAATCCTAAGTGTATTGAATGTTTCCATTTCAAAACGATCAAAGTAACAGACGAAACATTAAAGACGTTCTGGTTCTTCGATTCTGGGTTAGTGAATAAACGAATAGGTGAACAGGGGTTTGTCAAAGTGTGGTTCTGTAAGAAAGAGGCTTTACCCAGACAGGTGTATACGACATTACACCACGCTAAATTATTAACTAACCTTAACTGTAAGTGTAGGGATATATGATTTTAAATCTTGCTTGCGGCGAAAATCCGATTAAAGACGCTGTGAATGTAGACATACTCCCATTATCTGGTGTGGATAAAATCGTTGACTTGACCAAGTTCCCGTGGGAGTGGAAAGACAATTCGGTGTCGTATATTTTTATGCTCCACTATTTAGAACATTGTCAAGACCCTAAACGAGTGATAGAAGAATGTTGGCGGATTTTAAAGCCTGGGGCAATACTGCATATCACAGTCCCTCATTCGTCTTCCGTATCTGGAATTGGTTGTTTAGGTCATTACCGGACGTTTAGTTTTAATACTTTGAATGATTATCTTACCCGCCAATTTTATATGTTCGATAAACCTTTGTTTTATCCGGTAACACAAAAAATTGTATGGATACATACAGATAATTGTATATTAAAGTTATTAAGTATCCCGATTCAGTTTTTAATAGACCAATCTCCAAGATTCTTTGAGAGGTTCTGGTGTTTTTATGTGGGTGGGGCGGTGGAAGTGCGGTTTTTAGGGTTAAAGAGAGTATGACTGACATAACCCTCATTTCGCCCCCTTCTCGGAATGACACGCATTTCCGCCCCCCTTTAGCTTTGATGTATGTTGCAGAATGGTATCGATCACAAGGAAAATCGGTGAAGATAATAGACAAACCAATCACAGCAATACGGACAAAGAAGTTCTTGAAGAACAGGGACTTTATAATTAACCAACATAAAGACGAAATGTTAAGTATGTTAGGTAACGAAAAGGAGATTGGGATTAGTTGTTATTCCACCGAATTTGAGGAAGTCAAGTCTTTAATCAACGATATAAGGGGGTTTTCCGATGCTCCCATAACAGTAGGCGGGATACATCCTACACTTAAACCCGAAGATTTTTCCGGAATAGCAGAGATAAAACAAGGTCGTTGTGATGTAGGGTATCCCGCTTACGATTTAGTAAATATGGATTATTACTGCACACCCAACCCTTACGCTATCCGTGGGGTTTATATCAAAGCCACTTATGTATTAAGTTCAATAGGTTGCCCGTCTAACTGTGCTTTTTGTGTTGCCCCACGACTTCGTCCTCATTTCGGTTGCGGATATATTAAGACCTCGGAGAAATTGGCGGAAGAAGTAAAATTCCTACGTTCTAAATATGGGGTTGATGGGTTCTATATCATAGACGACTGTTTCACTATAGACAAAAACTATGTCAAAGATTTTTGTGGAAGGATTAAAAATTCTAATCTTGTCTGGGGCTGTAGTTCCAGGGTAACTACAGTAGACGAAGAAACGATCAAACAGATGTCGAAGTCTGGGTGTATCCAAATGGACTTCGGAGTAGAAAGGGGTAGTAATGAAGAACTGTTGCGGGTCAGAAAAGGACAAACAATCGAAAAAGTCAAAGAAGTGTTCCTGTGGTGCAAACAAAACAGAATACGAACTTTCGGTAACTTTCTCGTCGGAATCGAAGGAGACAATCGAACTCACCTCGCAGATATTGAAAGTCTTATCAGACAGCTTCAACCTACGCTCGTATCAGTCAACAATTATCAAGATTACTACGGGACAGAACTTAAATGCGGGAACGAATACAATGACTGGGCTGTCGGAATCAACAAACGATACAATAGAATCGAATTATGTTTATTTAAGGGAATAATAACAACCAAACATAAGTTAGAATACATTAAAAACCTATGGTATCTCTTGCTAGAAGTTATCAACCAAAAGTCAGCGTCGTAATACCGAGTATGAACTCGGAGAAGTATATCCACAGATGTTTGCAGTCTCTATTCACCCAGACGTATAAGAACATTGAGGTCATTGTGGTAGACAACTACTCAACGGATAATACAAGAGCAATAGCCGAACGTTACGGGGCTAAAGTCTATGTCCACGGGGACGAGAGGGCGGAACAAATCAATTACGGCGTTAAAATGGCGAAAGGAAAGTATATATTCGAAACTGGTAGTGATATGGTGTCCGACCCAACTTACGTAAGAGAAGCGGTGAATAAATGTTTAGATGGATACGACGCTATATACTCAAGTGTTATTTCAGTTGACAACCACAATTTTTGGCATAGAGTGAAAGCGTTAGACCGTAAAGTCTATATTGGTTGTAATGAGGTTGAGGCGGCACACTTTTTTGAACGTAGACTTTTCTTATATTTGGGGGGGTTTGATGAAAGACTTATCAGCGTCGAAGAAGATTTCCAGCACCGACTTGATAGAAACCATTTCAAGACTGGTAGAATTACGGCAAGAGAAACCCATCTCCACGAAGCAACGACACTTTCTGAAGTGGGTATCAAAAGTTATTACTACGGGAATTATATCCGACGCTACGTTGCAAAACACCCAGTCAGGGGTTCTGTTTACCTTGCACCTCTTAGACCCGCTTACATCAAAGGTGCATACTTGCTCATTACTAATCCACTACTGACGTTAGGTCTTATTGTATTAAAGACAGTGCAGTATAGTTGTGGGTTTATAGGGTTCTTCGCCAAAACTGGGAAAGGAAAAGAGGAAGTATATGGAAAAAGTATTGCTGGTAAATCCGCCACGTAATTTAAGAAACCCGAACAACTCGTTTACTTCAATACCTACTGGAATAGCTGGGTTAGCGTCGTTTTTGTCTATCAACGGGTTTGCCGTGGACATTTTTGATATGATAGGCGAAGACCCAAGACGTTCAGAGAAAAAGGCTAATGGTGTATACCGAGTGGGAACGTCAGGGGACAGATTAGTTGAGAAACTGATTAAGTTTAAACCTACGTTAGTGGGGATTAGTTGTTCTTTTACCCCAAGATTTTCTAATGTTAAAGACGTTGCTGATATAGTCAAGATTTGGAATCCTGAGTGTAAAGTCGTTGTTGGGGGGATGCACGCCACGGTTGCGGTAGAGCAAGTGTTAGAAACCGAAAGCATTGACTACGTGATTATGGGCGAAGCCGAAATCCCAATGTCCGAGTTGTTGATGAAACTGCATAAGAAAGAAACTGATTTCGATAAGGTTAGGGCGTTATCTTATAGAGGGCGGATTTCTACAGAACGTGTTTTAATAGACGATCTAAACGCCCTACCTTTACCAGCCTACGAAATGTTGCCTATGGACAACTACTTCAACCTTACTAAACGAGACTCTCTAACCACAGAAAAACGGGCGGTATCGGTGATTACTTCAAGAGGTTGCCCTATGCAATGCACGTTCTGTTCATCATTCCAGTTATGGCACAACAAATGGCGACCCCGTAGTGTAGCCCATATTATGGCGGAGTTAGACTTTCTAAAACGTATGTATGATGTCAAAGAGATTTCGTTTGAAGACGACAACTTGAGTTTAGACCCAGCTAGGTTAAATCAGTTGTGCGGAGAGATGATACACCGAAACTTGGGGGTAAAATGGAACACTCCAAACGGGATAGCTATAAACGGACTGACTCCTGACTTGTTAAAAGTGATGAAACAAAGCGGATGCACTAGACTTAACTTCGGGATTGAGTCAGGCGACGAACACATCTTAAATGATGTGATGAAGAAACAACTTAATCTTGATAAGATAAGGACTGTGGTTGGACAGGCACATGATATTGGACTTATTACGTTAGGATACTTCGTTATCGGTATGCCTGGTGAGACTGATGATTCGATAAACAGGTCGATTGACTTCGCCAAGTCGTTGAAGTTAGACGAAATCGGGGTGTTCATAGCAACACCGTTCCCCAAGACTGGGTTAGAGCAAATGTGTAAAGACAACAACTTATTGAAAAAGAGTTATCTTGAGATAGAAGCCGAAGACGATATAGAAAACCACGTGTTCTTCGAGACACCAGAGATGCCGGCGGAAAAACTTAACAAACATAAAGACAGTTTCTTCAAAGAGTTCTATAAGCACAAGTTATTAGAACAACCGTTCTACTATGTATCAAGATTGATACACAACCCCAAACTGTTGAGGAGACTATGGCAAAAATAGTCGTTACCGGAGGAAAAGGGTTTATAGGAAGTCATTTAGTTAAGAAACTAAAGAACGTTGTCATACTAGATAAACCAGAGTGTGATTTATCCAAGTTCGATGAAGTCAAGTCGTTTATGTTGAAACACAAGCCTGATGTGGTCATTGATTTAGCTACCCTACCTCTCAACGAGTCGTTAATCCATCCTTACTACGTGGCGTATAAGATATTCTGTATGGGTATAAATCTGTGTGAGTTGTGTAAAGACGGGGTGATAAAAGAGTTAATCCACACGTCGTCTTCTGAAGTCTACGAACCCAACACTCCGTATGCCGTGGCTAAGGATTGTCAAGACAAACTGATTAAGTCATACGTCAAATCGTTTGGGATTAAAGCCAAGATAGTAAGACCTTTCAATACGTATGGCGAAGGACAGACGTTATGTGCTATCATCCCCGCTACGATACAGAGGATTTTGTTAGGGGATAAACCTTTAATCAGGGGTAATGGAACACAGAAACGTGATTTTGTGTATGTAGAAGATACGGTCAACGGGATTATCGAAGTAATGAACCACGGGCAGTATGGTGAAGATTACGATATTACCACGGGGGAAGAATACTCAATCACGCAAATAGTTATTAAGATATGTAAGTTAATGAATTATAACGGCAAGATCGAGTTTACCGAAGCACGAGCTGGGGATACTAATAGGATACACGGATACGAAGTTCCTATCTATGATTGTAAAGTAGGTATAGAAGAAGGATTAAAAAGGACTATAAAATGGTGGGAAAAACAAGTCTTAAAATAATCTGGTATGCCGCATTAGGAACAGGATTAAGCGGGGGAGATAACATTTTAATCGAGTTAGCCCGTAGATGGAAACAGTTTGATATTGAGATATATACAGGAGTTGAGGGTATCAGGGCTGGGTTTAATAAAGAGTTATTCAACGTAAAATATGATGTATGCCCTTCTTATACCCCGTTCCGATATATAGAACGATTGTTATGGTCTTTGATTACAGCGTTTAGGATTAAAGACGGGATAGTCTATACGTCTTCTGATTTCTTCCACGATATTATTGTCGGTTGGATATGTAAGAAACGTGGACTAAAGTGGATTGCTGGGTATTACTTAATAGCACCTAACCCGTTCAAGAAGACGCATTACCCGTTTATCAGGGGGTTTGGATACTGGTTAATCCAACGACTTACACTACGAATGGCACAGTCTGCTGACGTGGTGTATGTAACTTCTGAACCAGATAGAAAATACTTTAAAAACTCCGTAGTGGTAAAAGGCGGGGTTGATATGTCAAAGGTCGGGGTAAGAAAAGATAAAATATGGGATTGCGTGTTTATGGGCAGACTTCATTACCAGAAAGGTATTTTAGAGTTAATAGATATATGGAGATTAGTTGTGAATGTTATTCCTTCCGCCAAATTACTGATAGTCGGAAGCGGGGCGTTATACAACAAAATGGTGGCACATATCCAAAATCATAATCTACAATCAAACATAGACTATATAGAGTTCGCTGATGATGAGAAGAAACAATACATATTCTCACATAGCAAAGTCATTTTGCATCCAGCAACCTATGATAGCGGAGGGATGAGTTGTGCTGAAGGTATGGCGTGGGGACTTCCAGCGGTAGGGTTTAAACTGCCAGTTTTTGATACATACTACCCGTCGGGACTGATACAAGCAAACGATAAACAGGATTTTGCGGAACAAATAATAAAACTTATGACCAACTCAATGTGGTATACACACGTTTCAGACCAAGCAAAAGCGTTGATTAAAGAATACTGGGACTGGAATGTCAGACAAAAGGAGATATACTATGAGACGGGTTTTGGTAACTGGGTGCGGGGGTAGTGCTGGAAACAACTTTATCAGGTCGTTAAGGTTAGCACCAGAGAAGTTCTATATCGTAGGAACGGATATAAACAAGTATCATATCAAACTCTCAACAGCAGACAAGTCGTATTTAGTCCCGTATTGCAGTTCACCAGACTATATCTCCTCACTTAACGAAATAATCAGGAAAGAGCATATCGAGTTTGTCCATTGTCAACCCGACCCTGAGTTATACGTATTGTCCCGCCAAAGAGAAAGTATTAACGCCCCGATGTTCTTACCCTCAAAACAGGCGATTAAATTGGCGGAAAACAAGTTACAACTTATAAAGAAGTTACGGATTAACAAAGTTCCAGCCCCGTGTTCGTGTTATATAGATAACCATAAAGACATAAAAACGGCGATAGAAATGTTAGAAGCTAAAGGGAACAAGAAGTTCTGGGTCAGGGCGATCAAAGGTGCTGGGTCAAGAGGAGCGTTACCAGTAATAAACGAAACACAGGCTAAGAACTGGATAGATTACTGGGACGAAATGAAAGACATCAAATGGGGGCAGTTTATGATTAGTGAGTTTCTCCCAGGAAAAGAGTATGCGTTCCAGTCAGTGTGGTATAATGGTAAACTAATAGCTTCCGCCGCAAGAGAAAGGATAGAGTATTTATTTGGAAGCCGTATGCCGTCAGGACAGTCGTCTTCACCGACAATAGCTAAGACAGTCCATAACGAAAACGTTAATAAGGTAGCTGTTGAGGGGATTAAAGTGTTAGACCCCACACCTAACGGGATTTACTGCGTGGATATGAAAGAAGACAAATACGGAATACCTAACATAACCGAAATCAACGCAGGCAGGTTTTTCACCACCTCGATTTTTATAACTACCGCAGGATGTAATATGCCTTATATCTATACCAAATTGGGGTTTGGAGAAGAAGCTACTTCTCAACCCTACAACGCTGTGCCTAAAGATTTATACTGGGTCAGACAAATCGACTGCCAAGATAGGATGATAAATGAAATTCAGATTGGTTCAAATTGAACTTACAAATAGATGCAACTTTGACTGCCCGTTTTGTTTTAGAAAACGTATGACCCGTGAACAGGGGATTATGACAGAAGATACGTTTAAACAGTCTATAAAGCTAGTCAAGTCAATGAAGATACCCGAAGTATGGCTACATAACTGGGGCGAACCACTTTTACATCCCGATATAGTAAAATTTATCAATATGGGGAAACAACTTAAGATTGGATTTACCACAAACGGGAAACTGCTTAGTAAAGACTTGATTTTGGAATTAAAAAAGGCGGGGTTAAGTTGCCTAGACATATCGGTTAATATGGACACGAACAAGTTCAGCCTAATCCACTTATTAACGTCTTATACTTACGCTAACTTGCACGGGTTAGACTGCCATTTAAGGGTCGTTGTCCAGAACTCGGCTGAGTATTTATACTTACACGATATGTTGAAAGGATACAAAGTCAGGTGGCAGAGAGTGATGTTGAGGACTGGAGTAAGGAAAGACCCGTGTCAGGCGGTGAACCACGTATTCGTTATATTGTGGGACGGGACGATTGTTCCGTGTTGCCACGTGATTAACAAAGAAATAACTTACGGTTCACTTTCAAATCCGGCGATAAACCCTACAAACATAGATAGTTCTTATTGTAATCAATGTTCAGAGATTGATGAGGAGATGCCTGTTAAATGGAAATTATAATTGTAAGTATGTTATTGGGGGTAGCTTTAACTATTATAATACGTTGGAGTATGGAAAATCTGTGATTATTCCAACAACCTTTTAATACCCAAACCCGTAGCCGTTAAACCCGCCGTTGCTGGAGCATATACTTTTAATAACCCCTTCATCAATTCTCTGTTCTGTCTACTCTTTATAATAGCTTTTATCTCTGGGTTAGACTTTCCTAATACTTTCCAAGCCTCTTTTACTGCTGGTTCAGCTGTCCATTTGAAGGTTTCTTTTAACTTATTCCCCATAGCGACACCGTGTTTATTAACAAGATGATCGTTTATTAGGTCATAATTATTCATAAATTCGTGGAAATCTTTTAATGTTTTACCTAATTCTGGTTTACCAGCTTTATTAGCTGTAGAAACCATAGCATCTCTTAAATCTTTAGATAAGTTAATTATTTGTCTTTTAGCCATATTCCCAGCTTCTACAAAGTCTTTAGTAGAAGGCATATTTTGTAAAGCCATTTTGACTTTATCCATATTTTCCATATTTTGTGGCATAGAAGAACCATCTGGCATAAAATCAATGTTATAACCATTAGCAGGGTCTCTTAATTTAGCCAATACCCTTTCAGGTATTTTCTTTAAATCAAAATTAACAGGTAGGTCTTTTACATCCTTTATAGCAAGTTCTTTAGCCTTACCTAAAGTGTCCCTTATTAAGTCTATAGCATTTTTAGATTGTTTAGCTTGAGTTAAAACATCGTCAAATTTCAATATTCTTCTAAGAACGTTAATACCCTTAGTAGCTCCTTTAACTACACCCTTACCTAAAGCAACAGTACCTTCTGCTCCGCCAGGAGTTGCTACAATATCATTTAATAAACCAGCAGTAGCGGCTAATGGTTCAGGAACTCCAGCTCCTCTATATACATCACCATATTGAGCAGGTCTTTGTCCTGTTAATACTTTACCCAAATTAGGTATAATATCTTGAGGTCTACCAGCCTGTAAATCTAAAGCCATAGAAGCAGGAACTCCTTGATATAATTCAGCCGCACCACCCATAGTTCTTAATAACGCACCTAACGGATGTTGCATAGAAATAGGATTACGGGTTAAATCAGCGATAGCTGAAGGTCTTTGTTCAAGTTTTGTTTGTTCTTGCTGACCCTGTTGGGGTTGCTGTTGGGGTTGTTGTTGGTTATCGTCCCAAGTTACTTCATCATCCCAGATTACATCTTTTTCATTCATTGATTACCTCTATAGTTCCATCAGCAAGTTGTCCTACACGCCTACCCTGTTTGTCTTTACCAGTTCTTGTGTATTTACCTTTATCACCACCGTATAGTTTTTTGTAGTTCTTATCACCCATAGATATTGAGTAGAATTTGTCTAAATCACCACTAAACACTTTTTTAAGTGCTGTGATATTGGCTATGTTGAACTTTCCTACTTTATTTATACTTGGGAATATAGTCTTATATTCTTGACCTTCTTCTTTACCAAAAGCTACTCCTGTCATATCCCTTCTATAGTTCATTACTGCAGTTGCTATCTTGGTTGCTACTTCTCTCATCTGAGGGTTTTTAACTTGACCTACTTTTGCCATTAAGTTCTCTAAATTACCAGAGAAAAATCCTGTAGGCATACCAGCTTTTTCTAACATAGATAGATCGTTCTCAATTTCGCCCAAAAACTCAACAGTCCTCTCTTTACCCATAACTCTATTCTGCTGGTCTACAGGTGATTGTTTAATTGCTGATTTCTTTAAAAACGACTTTACTCCTTCGGTGTCTCCAGATTGAACTAAATCGTCAAGATAGTCAAATGTGGTATTAGCCTTGTCTTTAGACTCACCAACCATAATCTGTTGTGCGGCATTTCTTATATCTTTGTTAAACCCAGGAGATTGTTCCATATACCTAAGTTGGTCTCTTGTTTCTTCTATACTTCTACCAGATTTAAGACTTTGAACAACTGAAGGTAATACGTTTTTAGCTCCTCTAACTCCACCAATTTCTCTAGCTAAACCGTAAGCCAAAACTTGTTGTTCTGGGTCTAACTCAGCTAATCCTGAACTTTGTTCCATATTCCTTAACTCGGCAGTAGCTGGTATCTCTCCCATTTGGGTAACTGTTCCCTTAGAGGGGTCAAATCCATATACTCCTTTAGTAGCATTGTTCTTTTGTCCCAAAGTTTGGGCTTGTGTCATTTGTAATACGCTACTAGGACTTTGACTTATCAACCCACCAAGAATAGAAGCTGGAGTAACTTCACCTGATTGTCTATCCATTTGGTATGGTGTATACCAGAAGTTACCCTTCTTCTTGTTTACTAATTCATTTAATACTTGTTTACCTTCATTAGGTTGACCTTGTTCAGGAGTGGATTGTGGATTTACTGCACCGATTTTTGCTAAATCCCATCCTCTACTACCAGCTATATCCTCTAAAGACATACCGTGGGTATGCATAGCGGCGTCTATCTGCTTGTCTTGGTTCTTTAACGCTCTCTCCATAACTACTACACTACTTGGACCATATTCTTTACCGATTAAGTCAAGTAATACTTGCCTATTATCTGGTTTTTCTTGTTTAGTTGTTGAAGTTTTTTGCGTTGGCATTATTATCCTCCAAATCCGAATGGACCTGACTGAAAACTCGGTGAACCTAAAGTCTTACCAGCACTAGTCTGGAAACTCTTTAAGAATGGGTTCATACCGTATGTAGATGTAGTTCCTTGTTGGTTTATACTTCTTAACCCCGCCAAACTTTGTGCTAACGTGTTCGTCCCTGACTGGAACTGACTTGTAGCGTTAGAACCTTGACCAGAAGCAATACCTAATAAACTCATCAATAAGTTAGAGTTGAACTGTTGTGCTGGGAATAATACGTCGTTAGATATGCCTTTGGCTATTGACCGCATAGACTCGCCAGAATCTAAAACACCTAACGACTGCATACCTGGCATATTCTGTTTAGCGTAGTTAGCCGCCTGTTGACCTATGGCGTTAGGGTCAATACCTTGAGTAACGGAACTTAAATACCCAGGAAGTTGCTGACCGCCTAACAACAAATTAGATAAGTTATAAGCACTCTTATAATAGTCAGTCTGCTGTGGTTGGATTTCCTTCTGCTGTGCCAACGCCATCTTATTCATTTCTGTTTCTTCAGCAGTAGGTTTTGGTGTAGTTGTAGTGTTAGTTACAGTTGAACCTTTGTCTTGTCCCATTTTCCTTGCTCCGTTTTTGTATTCTTAAAAACCCTTAACCTTCCTTTACGAGGTTGTTCTTCTCCGACGACCATTTGACATTTATTGACTTGCTCAAAAAATTTGGCGTATAATTCCCTAAAAACACGTCCCTTCCTAAAAGACTTATCTATCCATAAATTAGACAAGTAAGCTATATCTCCACTTGATACATCTTCTTTTCTTGCGTCAAACGGTTTATGAAGAATTATCCTATTCAACTGCTCTTTGTTTATTAACCAAACCTCGTAATATCCTAAAACTATCCCTAAATCTTCTATGGTCTTAATATTACCTTGCATTAACATCTGGTAATGATAATTTATTGCTTCAGGATATGGCATCTTGAAACTATGCCACCACTCGTCCCTGAAATATATGTCCACTAACTGCTCTACTGTGTTTTTCATTACCATACCGTTACTACTACTTTTCCCGCTCCACCAGCACCAGAAGTCCCAGTTTCGCTTCCTCCTCCACCACCACCTGGTTGAGAACCTGCGGTTGCCGCAGCTGCTCCTGTTGCACCAGCACCGCCGTTGCCACCAGCGTAAGAAGTTCCCGCAGTTCCACCAACGGTGTCATTCGCCCCACCCCCACCACCACCACCACCGTAAGTAGAATTACCACCAGTACTCTCTATACTAGCCCCACTACCTTCGTTACCTTCACCACCACCACCGCCACCAAATATTGAGTATGTACCAGCGGAATCTGTAGAATTATAGTAGTCCATTCCAGAACCACCACCACCATAAATGCTATTTGTAGATAAGGTATCTTCGGTACTAAAATTACCTCTAACTGGTGCTGGACTACCAAATAAATCTCCACCAGCTCCTGTTGCTAGTCCTACACTGTGACTTCCACCACCACCGCCACCGTTACCTGCATCGTTATTACCAGCTCCCGCACCACCGCCATAAGCTGTAATTAAAGTTCCAGATGCCCCAAATGTAGTATTACCACCAACGCTACCACCAGTATCCGCAGAGGTTTGTGCCGCACCTCCAGCACCTACAGAAACCGCTTCGGTCGTTCCTAATTTAGTAATTGGTATCCAAATAGCTTTATATGCTCCACCACCACCACCGCCACCTCCACCACCACTAGACCTTTTTCCTCCACTACCGCCAGCACCCCAGAGTTCAACTAAAACTATAGTTCCAGTAGCGGGTTTTGTCCAAGTCCCCGCACCAGTTGAAGTAAATACCTGTTGGTTAAACACAGGCAAATTAGTCAACAACGCACCACTTACCGCTGGGAGTTGGGCTGAAGCATTTAATGCTACTATCTTACCAGCAGTAGTTCCTGTATCTATGTTAGCCCCAGGTAATATCCCAATAACCCCACCCGTGCTTGTTCCCGCTAAGTTTATTGCTGGAATACTTGCTGAAGGTATTGTACCCGCTGTAGCGGTATTTAAGTTAGCAAGTCCTGTAATTGCTGAACCATTGACTTTGTTTGCTGTGGAGATGGTGTTAAGTTTTGTGTCTGATATTGCCGCATTTGACGCTATGTTTGAGTTGTTTATTGACCCATTATAATCGTTTATCAGGGTGTCCCAGTTATCGTTATGCTCTGCGGCTATTATTGTAGCACCCGCACTAAAAGTATTTGGTTTGATTATAGTAGACATTTTTCTCCTACGCTGGTTCTATCAAAAAGTAAGCTATCGTACTTGACTCTGTGGTTATAGTAGACGCAATCCTAAACGATGTTCCCGCTGTAACACTATGACACCATAACGCACCCGCAGTCCCGCCTAAAACCGCCCGTGTCAAGAAAATACGTGTATTAGCGGAAACCAAAGTATTCGACACTAACGCAGTCCCACCAGCCATTAACGCAGTCCCTAATGAAGCGTTAGAACCTTCTTTGATTAGTATTTTATTCCCCGCACCCGCTAATGTTAAATTGCCTGTGATAGACGTGTTAGTAGTGAACGTCGGGGTTATCTTTGACCCAGCTATCCCAGCGTTAGCTTTTATGTTAGCGTTGTCTAACGACCCGTTTACTTCGTTATAAACAGTATCGAAGTTTGAGTTGTGTTCTGAAGCAACTATTGTCGCCCCCGCAGAGAAAGTGTATAACTTAACGATGAGTGCCATTTTTGTCCTTATGTTCTTTAAACTTCTTTTCTAAAATATCTTTAGGCATACGTTCAGAATTACATATTATGTTTTTCTTGGAATACTTCTTTAGGTAATTTGATTTCTTTTCCGCAGTCCAAGTCTTTATACCCTCAACTTCGACTTCCCACCCCAACTTGACACATTCCATAATCTTGGGTTCGTCTTCTACTTTCAATTCGTTCTTACAGGTCTCACAAATAGCTACCCTCATACGTGAACCGTCATCTAATAAGAACTCGGTTTCTTGGTATTCAGGAGTAAACCTGTTTTGTATCTTTCCGTCAATAGCCTGTTCTATTAACATATTTTTGTGGCACATAACACAATGACCGAACTTATCCCAAGTAATCATACTTCTCCTATTTTAAAGTCTTATACATCTTATCCACGTGGAAGTTCAACCAGTGGTCTAATATGATGACTTCATCTGTCAACCCAGTCCCGCCAGTAGCAGTCCGTCTTACCCTTGCTACCAACGTGTCTGAGGTAGTTATATCGGGGGTATCAACATCCCAGTCTATCATATAATCTAGTTTGAATACCGAGTATTTAGCAATATGACCCGCCATGCAAGTCGCTCCCGTAACCAAGTTCTGAACTGCCGCTGTGTTGATTGAAGCGGTAGTATTATCAGAATGTCCCCAAGACACTTGGAAATTAAACTGGTTTCCCGCACTTTGGGCTTCAGCTAAACAAGCTACTATATGATAATCTATATCCGATTTTCCGTCCCACCTGCCAGGAACGTGCAGTCTCCAGAACAGTTCTTCGTCATCATTATTGAATATCGGACAGGAATATCCAGCAAAAACTCCTAATGCTACTGGAGTAGGTTTAACTAACCCACCAATTCTACCCGCAACAAACGCTGGTCGCATAGCAAGTTTACAAACAGTGGCGGAAGATAAAGTAACAAACCCACTTGAACTTATTGAAGCGTATTCAGTCTCATTACCTACTTGTAACGACCTGACGTGGAATATCGAAGTAAACCTGTTAAACAACTGCTGTAAATCAGCGTCTACTTTAGTGACGTAATCTTCTATCTTGTTATGTGCCGACCTTGCCAGATTAGAAGTCTTACTTAATATCGTCATACGTTTGTCTCTAAATGAGGTGAAGACCCGAACCCGTCTATCCTAAAAGTCTCGTTAGCTACAGCGTTAGCGAACTTAAATCTTACAACTCTACCTCTACCAGTCAAGTCTCTACGAACTACCGCACCACCAGCACCAGCGTATACATCAGTCCCGTAAACAGCCGTCCCGTAAACCGCCGTTCCACCTGACATATTTATCGTGTTTGAATATTGAGGATTTTCCTCAAAATCGTAGGAATAAGCAAAAGTCAATACTGCCGAGTTTTCCTGATAATAAATATAGATTTGAGGGATACCTTTCTGGCTCGCTAAATCGTCGTAATGTTTCCAGTTAGTCCAGTAATATGAGTTTATAGCCGTAGCTACGTTTACTGGATAGTCAGTTCTTCCCACGTCTGCCCGATACACGAACCCGTCGTAGTCTCCGAAGTAAGGTCGTTCATTGACTCCAGAAACAAAAAACGTGGCTAAAGAACTAACATTCATACCGACGTATATCGAGAAAGCGTTGTTAAAGTAGTCCCACACTACAACCCTGTCTTTTTTAGTCTGCCCTGAACTAGGTAGAGCTAACCAGTATTGTGATTTCTTTTTATATACCAAAGAACTCGCCTTTGATAACTGGGTGGTGTTATACCCCATTAACGTATCTGTTATCTTATCCGAGATTTTGTATGCGTTCATCCCGTCATAGTAATACAAACCGTCAGAAGATAAGAATACTAAACCGTTCTCTACTTCCTGAATACTGTTTGACGAAATACAACCTACTGACGAATTAGCTTTTCCACCGCCAGGTAACGTGAACGGGATGTCAGAGTCTCCAGTAAAGAATACGTTATATATAGCTTTATCTTTAAACACTACTAATCTATCGGCTAAAACCCGTAACCCGGTGATCTCCTGACCGTCATCTTTCGAAACTTCCAACCAATCTGCCGAATCAAACGAAGTAGGGTCTCTTAGGGCTGACCAGTAAAGACGTGTTGGTAAGTTAATTCCACCAACAACGACGTTAGCATAGAACAAGTAGTTGTTGAACTGCTTAACGTATTTAGCTTTAGTCAGCCCTGTAGGAACACTTGCCACGTTTGCTGTGTCTCCTGTAACCCATTTGACTGGGGCGTTTACCCCGTTTGTGGCGAATAAGGTCGTATTATACATCTCCACATCAAACTGGTTGCCTGATGTTATAGTCGCCCCGCCGGTTACGTCGTCCCACACACCGTCTAAATCGTCCATCTTGTATATCTTAGCACCGGAAATAGCCACAGCGTGACGTGTTATCGACCCGCCTGTAGTGAACTCTGCCCAAACTAATGCGTCCACGCTTTCGGTAGAAGTTCCAATATACATACCACCAGTGTTTAAACAGGTATACCCGTTACGTTTTAGGATAGACCCGAACTTGTCGAAATCGACGTTCTGTAAGTCTGAACTCTCGTTGTCTTGTAAATTAAGATTACCTGACGTTGAGTTTAATCCGCCGTTTAGGGCGTTGTGACTTACATTTACAGTTTTAGATGTGAACGTTATTCCCGCCATTATCTCCTCGAACTTCTGCCATATTCACTCCCGACCTGACGGTAAAGTATATTAGGTCTCACCGAAGTATCTCTCACCGTAGCTTTCGGGCGTAAAAGAGTAGGAAACCAATCTATCTTATCACAGTTAATCTTCTTTAAAGTCCGTATCTCGTCAATATACATATTAAAGAACCCACCAGCTTCGTTTTGTGAGTTTTCCGCTTTGATCTTGGCTACACTCAACAAAATAATAGCTTCATCAAACTCCTGACCTAACTCGTGGACATCACCGTCGTTTACCAGTCTATACGGGTCTTTATAGTATTGGACGTTGATAGGGAATACACGTGTAGGTAATGGATGAAGTTTTATCTTTCTATACATCACCCCAGCGGTGGTATCGCCCATAGGCATAATAGCTACGACAGTTGAAGTCGAAGCGTCAGCGTAAACCCCAACCCTTCCAGCAGACGAAGCATTCTTAGATACACGTTCCACCGAACTAAACAACGCACTTGAAGTAACCGCAGTAGCACCATTTACGTTTATATTCTCGAACGCTGGGTATCCGCCTACAGTCCCGAATATAGTGACTACTTGGGTAGTGTCGTTTGCTGAAGTGGAGAACACAGTCAACCTACCCGCTTGTTTAGGCTGTTGTTTGACCATATCTTCGCCCCACATCATATACGTCGTTGGCGTACCCTTTTCCCAACGGTCATACCCGTCATTAACGAACTCTTGGTCAGTAACGTATTGTAGTTGGTATGGATACCCGTAATCTTCGTGCCACATAAACATACGATGTCCAGCCTGGATTGGTAAATTATACTCACATTGGGGGAAAATCTCATAAGTCATATTGGTCGTAGTTGACGCTGACCAGAGTTTGTCTATCGTCAAAGTGTCTTCTCCGGTAATAGACCTTATATCAAAATAGTCTCCGTCACCGCTTAACTTGATAGACCTGTCAATATGGACATCGTCCGTGATTAAAGTTGCTCCAGTCAGGGTAACGTTGACACTGGACGTAGTGGCAGTTGCCGCTCCACTACCTTTGGTATACGAAGTTACAGTGTCAAAGTATGATTTTCTCCTCATAACCCGCCACGGTGCTTCTCTTGAAATCCGAAATAATGAGGTATTGATTATGTTCTTCACGGCAGTATCAAACGTAGTCCCTGACTGGTCACGTATTGCCCGCCTTTTAACTTCCGATATTAAATCTCCATAAGTCAGCATCAAATCACCTCTATTTTTCCACCTTCACGTATCTTGTGTTTTAATATGTTGATGTTTTCCATCCAAACTGCGTAGTTGTTGTTAGGGTCTAAATTCTGTTCAGCTTTGTAGATATAAGACCTTGCTTCTAAAAACCTTCCCATTCCTATCAAAAGATTACCTAAGTTGTAGTTAAGTCTGAAATCGTTTGGTCTTGAGAATAGTCCTTGAGCAAATATATCAACTGCCGTTCCTGCTTGGTTGAACCTTATTCTTTCAAGTCCTTCCTGATTGTATCCTATTGCCACGTTTTCAAAGTTGTCTACGTTTAACTTAAAATACTCCAAGTTTGTCTTGTAAGCGGGGAGAAAATAAAACAACCTAGTAGCGTAGTAAACCCATAAACCAACCGCTAAATACGACCCAAGTGGAGTAAGAGAACACAGTTTCGCCACAAATACCATCAATCCTATGTTTGCTAAGTAAGCATACCTCTCACAAATCGGGTGGTTTAACACCACAAAATTAGACCAGGGTAGCATACATAACGTGAACCAGTAAAGACCTAACATATCCCAACCCTTGACTAATCCTAAGATAAGAAACGAAATGGCGGATAAACCTAAAAACATATACTTATCTGGTTTAAACCACATATCCGTTTCTTTTTTAGTCAACCCGAATACGTGTAAATACTCGTGGCACATACCAAGTCTAATTGGGAAAAAACATAATCTAAGATAATACCCGAACGTCTTTAATGGGACAATCAATCTTTTAGGACTTTTAGAGAACACATACTCCTGCATTTCGGGGGAAGAATCTTTAAATCTCCTAGAAGGCTCAAACAACAACCTCATTCTATACGCCAAGATCATAACACCGATTAACAACACCCACCAGTGAGGTCTAGCCATTAAGAACAGTAAAGGCGTAGGGACAACGTTCAGGGAGAAGTAAGAACCGAGGAAGTATGTTATAGGATAAATAGTTTTTACTCCCCAACCTATAAGCATAAACATCGCCCCTAACGCATATACTTTGCCAGACAACCAAACACTTGCCTGATTGTTCACGGGATTAACACTAAACAGCATAGCCGCTATAAACGAAACTTGGTTCATCCCAAACGCCCAGTATATCAAACAACAGTTGATAGTGTGGATTAAAAGAGTGATAGTATGTTCGGTCTTGGGGTTGAAATACGAGTGTCCTCTGATTTGATACCATAAGTCTCTTAACCAATTACCAGTCCTTTTGTGTGTAGCAACTTCCATATCGTCAATGATATACCCGTAATTGACAGTTTGGCGGTAAAAGAATAAACAAACCAATATGATTATTAGGTAGCTTACCATTTACCCCCCATATCGTGATGCTCTCTGCCGAACTCTGTTAGGTGTATCATTGTGTCTTCTTCTTGTTTTTTTTTCTTCATCTCGTGTATCGGTTTTGCACAAAAATCACAAAACTTAGTGTCAATCGTATCGTTGTGGCAATAAGGACATTCTACTTTCATACTTCCTCCCAGACTTGCGTGCCTGTTTAGATCGCCAGATGATACCTATATTTCCTTTCGTATAATCCTCCTCAAATAAACAGAATGGGCAGAGTCAATACGATTAACGCTCCTCTACCACATTCTTCCCAAACTGGGTTGTCGTTCCACTCTGAAACTAACATCATCGTTATTCCAAGCACTACGGCTCTGATTAGAATAAGCCACCACGCTATTCCAATCCAAGCAAAAGGAATGGAAGATAGCCCTATCCCAAAGCCGTGGAAGAACCAGTTAATCCACTTAGCGTCAGCAGACTTTTTCCAGTAGGTAGATAACGCCCCCCAAGATAACAGAAATGAAATTGTAAATACTAACCAATTACTAATAACTACTAATTTAGTATTTAATAAACAAATAGTAATCAGAGTGATTAGTGAACAACCCCAGTCTCTATATTTTGTGTCGTAAGGTTTACCTACCCCTCCGCACCTATAAAGGATTGCCGAGGCTATCGAACCGAGAATAACCGTAATCGCCATAGTTTTATCAGAGTAAATGCTGGTTCTTTAGGACATTCAACAGGGTGTAATTGTGTTATGTTACAGTTGTAATACTTTTCTAAGTTTGTGATTTTCTTCTCAAGAAACAGCTTCCAAAACCCGAAGCCTATCAGGATAGCGATTATCGAGTAGAAAAGTATCTTGCCAAACTGCTGACCTTTCCATATCGCAAAACCGGAGAAGAACTTAACTATCCAAGTTATAAAGGTAGCCAAGTTATTATCTGTGAGTTAGGAAACTTATCTCTCAAAAACTTAAACAACCCGTTGATCGCCGCACCTATTGTAATCCCAGCGTATGGGATAGTAATTCCACCCCAAGTCTCTATAAACAACCCAATCGCTTGTGCTACTAAAATCCTTACTATTCTTAAAATACTCGCTACCATTATTCCTCCTATTTTAGCCAATCACTTAACCATCTATGACCACAATCTGAGCAGATACACCACCCGTCTTCCCAGTAACAATTTTCACACTTACATTTAGGGCAATTCATCGTTCTTTGTATACTTGTGGGTTTCTTATTTCTATCCTCATTTGTTCTAATTGTGCTTTAACCGTGTCTTTTACATCTTCGGCTTTTGACCATTTAGCCGTATTTACTTCGACTTGTTTAGCAATCTGTCCGTAAGCGTATACCCAACCAATTATCGCTAATACTAAACCTGACCCAATCCCGATAATACTAGCTCTCCACTTTCCGCCGTGTTCAATATGTTTTTCTATATCTTCTATAGAACCGTTAATACGTTTGTCAATAGCAATCAACCTTTCTTCTACCCGTGCTAAAGTGTTAGAGAATAGGATGTGTCCATCACAGAACCTTGAGTCTTTTCTTCGTTCCTCCCCGCTATACATAGTTGTCTCCTTAATCAAACATTATAAACTTCTCTGTTAAATCGCATCCTATCCCTCCCCCACCCCCTGCGGTGTATTCATAACAAACTGAGTATCTTCTGCTTTGCGTATTTAATGCCGGGGCAGTAGCATTTGGGAAAAGGGTATAACTATTTGTAGCATATCCATTTGCACTCGCTACGGTGTTATAATATATCGTGCTATTGTGCGTTGTGTTGTTAAATGCTATCCAATAAGTAGTAGTCGCAACAAGTGTAAAACCAGATGCTATATCTGCTTGTAACCAAGTAGATAAATCACTGGTGGGGTCAGTGGTTCTTGATAAAGTCATTTCTCCAGAATCTGTGTTAGAAATTAAAGCAGTGCAAGTTCCAGACACATCTGTATATAACGCTACTCTTGCTTTAGAAGTTCCAGTGCTGACTTTTTCAGCAATATACACTTTGGTAATTTGACCAGCAGGGGCATTTGTAACTATAACTGCTTCAAAATAATCCGAGCAGTCCGTAAATGTAGAAGCCCCTACTGTATTTAAACCAAACTGGTCATTGAATTTTAAGGGGTATTTAAAATCTTTTATTAAATTAATAGGAGCATTTATGGTATAAATCCCATTATTAATTTCCGGGGAAAGTTTTATAACTCTACCGTCTGATGATATTAATTTAATTACCGCAATAGTCCCAAATTGTCCTGTGGCATATTTATTATTGATTTTAGTTTTATGGTAAATTACCCAACCCCCAGACATTTCTGCGGAGCGAAAACATAACCCTTTTTTATTTATTTCGTCATCATATTCCCAAGTTGAACCATCAGGATTTATATTTTTGAGTGGTGGTTGATAAAAGAAATCGAAATTCTCCCACCCTACTAATTTAAAACTCCACTGATAATATTCTATCCCGTCAATCAAGACGGGTTTTTTATCTGGAGGTTTAGGAAGAATTAAACCAAACTTCATTAAATCAGTATCTGCTTGTTTATAGTAGAATTGTTCGTTCTCTGCGGTTAGCCTTAATTCGCCATCAACTAAAGTCTTGTCGGAAAATTGAGTGTTCTCGTAGATTATAGAAAGAGTTTCTTCTTTGTTCCACTTAGTGAATTGTATCGTAGGCTCGACATACTCTTTGATAGATAAGTCGGGTAGGATTTCTGCGTAAGTAACTTTTTCGGTGGAAGGACAAACAATCACCTCATCAGTTCCGAGGGTAGCTTTGTATTCCGAGAGTGTGGGTGAAGATTTTTCTAACATTAGGCAGTATCCATAGAATAAAATACCGAACAGGCGAATTGTGTTGTTGTCCCGCCAGTAGAAGTTGTTATCCAGTCAATAAAGTCACCAGCGTCTATTGTCCCGTTTACTATGTTTGAAGCTGTGGTCGTAGTCCCAGTTATAGCTCCGTATGCCGTAGCACTTACAGCAGTAGCACCGTTCCCATCACACTCGTATAAAGCACCAGTTACCGTCCCGCCTGAAGCAAAACAATATACGTTTCTTAATGTAAGGTTATAAGGTGCTTTAAATAACATATACGTTGCCGCACCGGACGGAGCAGTTATACAGAACGATTTAGACTGGTAGACTGGGATAGTATACTCTGCGTCTGTGTATATTCTAAACCCACCACCTGAAGTAGTAGTGGATTTTACTGCTATTCCCCCGACTGCAGTCTGTGTGGGGTTATCCGCACCAAATACGTATTGAGTAGAAGCTCTTGCTGTAACAGCGGAAGAAGTCGTAGCGTATAACGTAGTCCCAGATAACGTGGTTGCTTGAACCGCAGAACCTGAATGTGTCCCGCCATAGAAGTTTGTCCCTGAATGTGTAATTGCCCATAGAATATTGGTGTTCAACGACATCTGTAACGTCCCACCTAAAACATACCGAGTGTTATCTGTCACTATCGGAAGTAACCCTGATATAATCCCAGTAGTTACGGTAGGTAGACTTGCCGCTGTATTAGCCCAGGAGTAGACGTTAGCACCCGATTGGACGAAGAAACTTCCTACCGCCCCAGTAGCAACAGTAGTTAAAATACCGCCAGTAGAGAATACCTGACCGTTTAATGTTCCTACTATAGCTGTGCTTACCCTTGCGGTTATCCCAGAGTATGTAGTAGCGTAAAAAGTCGTCCCTGAGAAAGTGTCAGCTTTGACCGTAGTCCCTGAATATGTCGTAGCGTATATTGTCCCAGCACTTACGTTTGTTGAATATAACGTGGTTGAAGATAAAGTATCTGCTTTGACAGTGGTAGAAGATATGGTGGTTATATAAGCGTTAGTCCCTGATATAGTGGTAGCGTAAAGAGTAGTTCCTGATAGAGTATCGGCTTTTACGGTTGTCCCCGAAAAAGTCGTGGCGTAAACGTTGGTAGCTGAACAAGTAGAAGCGTAGACTGTCGTTCCTGATAAAACCGTCGCCCTTACCGCACTACCAGTGATTATCGTGGCTGATAAAGTGTAAGCACCTAAGTTTAGATCAGAAACAGCACCTAAGTATGGAACTACCGTATCCGTCCCCAAACCGCCTACTGAAGAAGTATTTGCCCACGAGTAAGTGTTTGCTCCTGACTGAACGAAGAAACTACCTACAGCACCCGTAGCTACTGCCGAGAAAGAACCACCTGTGCTTATGACTACACCTTGTAAAGTCCCACAAGTAATCCCAGTTGCTGAAAATCGGTATGCTCCTAATAAAAGACTTGATACTCCACCAGTGTAAGGAACTACAACATCAGTCCCTAACCCAGCTTGTGCCGCTGTATTAGCCCAAGAATAGACGTTTGCCCCTGACTGGACTAGGAATTTTCCTACAGAGTCGGTGGCGATTGCTGTCATTACCCCACCAGTTGAGAAAAACACACCGTTCAAAGACCCTACTATTCCAGTAGAAACCCTTGCGGTAGTTCCTGATAAAGTAACAGCGTAGACGGTCGTCCCTGAAATAGTCGTTGCTTGGATAGCACTACCAGAGTGAGTTCCACCGTAGAAGTTAGTGGCTGATAACGTCGTTGCCCAGATAGTAGATGTATTTAATGATAGTTGTAGTGTTCCACCAAGAACATATCTCGTATTATCTGTGGTTATTGGTAATAGACCACTGATTATTCCAGTAGTTACTGTGGGTAAACTTGCTTGAGTTGAGGCATAAGCATACGTATTAGCCCCTGATTGGTATAAGAATTGACCAACACCACCTGTAGCAACAGAATCTACAATACCGCCAGTCCCAAAAAATATTCCATCTAACGAACCAACAACAGCAGTATTAACACGAGCAGTTACACCTGATAATGTAGTAGCATAAATCGTAGTTCCACTTACGGTGGTTGCTTTTACAGCGTTTCCAGAAAAAGTCCCACCATAAAAGTTAGTTCCCGAAAAAGTGGTAGCCCAAATAGTAGCGGTATTTAGAGATATATTAACAGCACCACCTAATACGTATCTTGTTTGGTCTGTATTAAAAGGTGCGGAAACACCTAAAATCCCAGTAGTTATATATGCTAGTTTAGAGTTGAATGTAGCGAATAATGCGGTGGATAAAGTCCCTATGACCGTGGCTGAAGCGGTAGTCATAGTTATTTCTTGGTCTGCTAAACTTAATCCGTTAGCAAGTCCAGCACCGTCAGTTCCTATAGTTACAGCGTTATGTGAAGCTGTTCCTAACGAAACCCAAGTGTATGTGTTATCCCCATCTGATTGTAATACTTGTCCCGCAGTTCCTGTTTCTGTTACGGCGAAAACTCCGCCAGTGCCTATTAGTAAACCATTAAGTGAAGCATCAAGTGACGCACTACCACCGCCACCTGACGCAGGGTTGTTTATATTTATCATTTACTACCTCGTCCGTTCCCAGTAAGTGACAGTAGTTCCTACCGAACCAGCAATAGCGTAATAAGCACCATAATAAATCTTCGCCCCGCCAGAGTCTTCAGTTATACTACCGTTAGTTATGATCTTAGTCCCGTTATCGGAAGTTACTGAAGCGTCTGGACCAATGAACGCTGGTCCTGTGCCTATGTTTGTAATGATAATTGAGTGACGGTTGGCGTTCTCTGTTATTATCGTAGCTACAGCATTAGTGGCTACGGATACAGTTCCATATCCCATAATCTATCCTAATTCTTCGGCTCACCGAACCCGCCGTATTTGTCTTGTCCCTGACCAGTAGTATCTATCCCACCGCCAAGTTGGGAAATTTCCTTGACTTTAGCGGGTAACTCGTGCTTGTTTACTTTAGCCGCACGTTTCTCTGCTTTCTCTTTAGCAGTAACTTCATCGTGTCCGACGTAAGACAGGTATTCTTTGACGTTCTTAAACCCTAAGTTGCGGATACGGTTTAAAAATTCAGAGTCATACCTGAAATCTCCACCGAACTCGCTTACTCCGGCTTTATACATCTCGAACAACGCCGCCCTGTCTGCTCCCTCATAGATGTAAGGTTCACCTGGTTCAACGATTTTACCGTCAATCTCTTTAGGTTTGTCGGTAATGTTCTTCAGTGATACTTTCTCTTTTGCGGGATAAAAAATTCCTTCGACACTGACGTAACTTGGCATTAGTTTTCTCCTTTAGTTAGAATTGCTATGCCTATTTCGGTAATACTTCATAAACCACTGTGTGATACGCTACATTACTATTGACACCGACATATACACCGTTAGGAAACAACAGACCATAAAACCCAAAATCTAATGAGTTATTAAGGTCGGAACTCCACCTTGCGAACGCTTCAACAGCTAGGACTGCCTGTGTAGTTGCATACCCTTGAGCAGTTGAAGTATTCTCATATATAGTCATAGTTCCCTGAGAAGTAGCAGTTGCCCGCATAGTTATATTATAAACTCTTGCTGGAGTGCTACCGTCTCCCAAAGCGTATGCCTGGTTAGTCAATATGCTTATTTTTGAACCTGGATTCAAAAGCATACTTTCTCCTTAAAATGAGGGGGCAGGCTTTCGCCCACCCCCAGTTTAGAACTAGTCGATGTTCAACACGATAGGAACGAATGTCCCAGCCGTGCAGTTAGTGACCGAAAATCCAACAATCGAGTGAGGAGGTGTCATTGAATAAGCTGTTGAAGTAAGGGTAGAAACACTTACCGCAAACAGATCAACCGCACCAGCTACTTCTGTTGACATAGCCACAGGTCTGTTAGCCAGAATTGTAGATTCTCCGGACAACACACCAGCGATACCTTTGGTCTGAACCCAGCCATAATCGTCAGCTGTGGTGATTTTGACCATTGAAACTCCAGCGGGTAAATCACTTCCCGTTGAAGGTAATGACGCTTCAAGGTTCGCCCATCTGGACGGAGCAAGCATAAACCCAGTAGATGAACTCAAACCAACCTGAAGTTTGTCATACAGATCAACCCTTACTTTACCGGAAGCAGGGTCGCCAGTTACGGTGTTACCTTTGATTCTGTATGTATGCGAAGTAGCCGCATTACCGGAAGACATAGTGATATATCCACCAGCATAATCATCAGCAGAAACTGAACCTTTAGTGATGACTATATATCTGGAACCTTTCATATTCGGATACGTCCCAGGTTGCTCATCAGCCATCTGGTAAGTAGACGAACTTGCAACCACGAGTAGAGGGGTCAGACCTTCGATTGCAGACTCGCTCATATCAACGTGGCACATAAGACCAGCGGAATTAACCGTAGCTCCAAAATGAGCATACCGGAAAACAGCACCGTCTTGTCTTTCGAACTTTGTTCCTACTGCAAACCTCGGTGTCGTGTGTTCCTCATAGATATTGACATCAGCTCCGACCTGCGGAACTCCGACGAGTGCGTTTGAAAACCAACTTTCTGCACTATTAACAGCCATTTAATTCTCCTTGTTTATTCCGCCTCTGCATACAATAACATATTGCGGAAAATTGTTTAACCTACCGATAATGCAAATAACGTTCCAGTTGTAGCATTGGTGACAGGAAGTAGCGTGAACGTAGCACCAGTGTCTGAATTAGTGAAATTGGCAGTTGCCAATAACGCCGCCTCACCAGTAGACGCTCCCGCATACGAAGTCAACCAACACCCTAATACACCAGGGATTCCCGACGCATAAGTAGACGCCGTAACCATATTGTCAAACCCAATAATGTAAAGGGTCATATCACCACAACTGTGCCTATTAGTACTTGTGGGTGAAGACGTGTTAGCCATTAAATTGCTCCTTTACAGTTTAGGATATGCCTGTTAATTTGAAATGTCTGCGTCTGTTGTTAGTAATCATATTACCTCTCCAAAGGATATACGCTACCTTGACCGTCTGGTTGGTAGGAGTAATGAAAGGAGTAGTAATCATATCGGTTGCGGAATCAACTGCCAGGTAAATATAGTTCATATTCAGCCCGAACAATAATCCAGAACCAATATAGTTTCCGTAAGTAACTGGTTTACCTTTGAAAGTCAAGTTGGTGAACCCAGCGTTTGCCGTCATAGTGTTTGAAATCCTCTCTAACGGTAATCTGGTATCCTCAAACTTTTTGAATATGGTCTTTGTGGTCAAGTATATGGTAGGATTTTCGGAATTGCTTGCCGAAGAAACCAAATACGTAGCCGTAGCCATATCTGATAAACCTTGTGTCGCAAAAGCACCTGACGCTGTTTCTGTAGCTTGCCAGAAAGTGTCAGTCGCACCAGCGATAGTTCCTAATGTTCCGGTATCAACCAATGTATCAAGGTCGATAAGGTTATTAGCCGCACTCACTGGGGTAGATAACGCCTGATCTAACCTATCACGAATAGCTTTTTCAGCTAACTTGATTTTAGTTCCGACCAAATCGATTATCTTGTGGCTGTCGCCAGAGTTCTGCCGTTCTTCGTCACGGGTTATCTGGATAGGTTCGTACATATTCTGCCACTTAAACTCTACCATAGTGGTATCATTACCCTGGGTGTTGTTAAGAACATCAGCACCAAGATAAAATCCACCGTCATCCTGTTTCTCTTTGATTAAAGTCTCGACGATAGAAAGTCCGCCGTCGATAGTTTTTTTGTTACCAGCACCAGTCATCAACGCCTGAACAGTTCCTTCATTATAGACGTTCAAAAATTGTTACTACTTAGTTTGCACTAAGCGGTGCTTCGCTTCGGATAGCACTCTGACGATTTTTCATCTCTGTCAGTTCAGACTGTCGCATCTCTTTCGAGCCAACTCGTTCAGTCGTTGCGGGTGAATTGATTGACCGTATACTGTCATATATACTTTTCTGCAATTTAATTGACTGTTCAGTATAAGAAGAATATCTACCAGTCCTATACTTTTTTGTTTTAACTTTTGTCAATTCTATTGCAAGAATAGCCTGTTGTTTCTTCAACCTAAGATATGGTAGACACATTCTTAGTATGTTAATTGCCCTTGAATCAGCAACTAACCACCTAAGATAAAAATCTCTACCCATACCTCTTTTAGTAGAAACAACATTGACAGAACCGCCAAAGGTAGAATACAGATATTCAATCAACGGTAAATCACGCTGAATAACGGTTAGATAAGACCTATACGAATTGCAATTAGCATACTTCTGTATGCTTATACAACCATCAGAGTCTATTATTCCCGCTAAATATGCTATATCTACTTTTTTCATTCTTCCCAGAGGGTTGCCCATTTTTAGAAGGGTGTTCCCCATATTAGAGTTAGTTTAAAGTCGACCACGTTATTAATCGACCAATCTTTTCTGGTAATCCGCCAATGACGTAGTTAATACTACTGTATCATACGTCGACGGTATTCCATACTCGTTAGCCATTTATTGCTCCTTATTTTCTAGCACCAGTATCCTTGAACTTGGAAGCATTACCTAAAAACAGTCGTTTGAAGTAATCCCTATCGTTCTCGCCCTTATCGGGTTTAGGAGTCTCGGTGTTCGCTTGTGTAGTTATTCCTTCGATTGTTGTCGCCTGTGATTTTTCCCTGTTTGTCCCCGACGCATCTTTCTTCCCTAACTCGTATGCCCTAGTAACCGCATCCTCGTAGTCGTATACTCTCCACAGGTCTTCACGGGTAGCTTGTCGTTTGCCCGTAAGAAGTTCTGCTGTGATAATGTCTAACGCCTCAGGCTGGTAATTAGCATACTTGGATTTTAAAGACTCGTCTTGTTGCTTTAAATGGGATTGATAGTTTTGTTGTTCAAGTTGAGCTATTTTGTTTTCAAGCTGTTTGAACTTAACTTTATCCCCATCGCTTAATGAAGACCATTCTTCTTGAGTCCCCTCAAAAGTTGATGGTGCTTGTGTTTGTGCCACTTGTTTCGCCGCTTCGACAAACGTAGAGTCGTTAAGCAACTGGTTTATCCTGTCAGGAGTCCAAGCTACAGACTCTTGTTTCTTACCCTCAAGAGATTTCCTTATTTCCGCTATCTCTTGGAACTTCTTGTTAAACCCTCTTTGGAAAGATTTATATGCGTTCTCCGCATACTCCTTTGCCGTAGGGTCGGTAATCTTTTCAATGTCTTTGAAATCAAATTCGGGTTCTGTTACTTCACCTTGTATTACTTCTAATTTAGGTTCTTCTTTTTTGACTTGTGAAACACGGGTTATTAAGTCAGGTTTTACTTCAGGTGCTGGTGTCGAACCTTCACTTATCTTTACATCCCCCGTCTTTACATTGGTCTGAAAATCCATTTAAGTTCCTCCGTTAGGTTAGGATTACTTTAGCCCGAAAAATGCTGGGCGTTGTCCAATACTTTGTCCAACTTTTTCATCGCTCGTTCCATATTCTCGCTTTTGGATAACCCGTTATCTACAAACCCTTCGATTCTTAACATCTGTAATAAGTTATCGTAAGAGAATGTGGATAGGTAGGTCTTTCCGCCGATAAATATTTCACAAGTCCCGTTATCGTTGGCTTTGATACCTTCTATCTTTTCTGTGTTAATACTGATTCCCGACTGGATTTCTATTATTCTCACTCTGGTCTCCTTGCGTCAAAGTTTACACCGACGGATTTCATACCGTCTATCAACCTATCTGACGGTTTAATCCTACCTTTTCTGTCGGTAGAGTTACGGGCGGATTTGATTACTTCGGACGCTTTATCGGACAAATAGTTGTAGTCCTTTTTCTTATTATCGCACGCTTGTCTGGATAACTCTTGTCCACGCTCGAAAGTAACGTATCCGCCCTTTTTCATTTCTTCGGTATATTGGTGTTTGTTGGTAATGTGTTTGCCCATACTTCGGTTGTAATGCTCGTAGTTCTTGACGATGATTTCCATTACACTGTCTCCATAGTGGGTTTCTTCAAATTAACCATCTGACCAGGATTAGCTTGCTGTTTCTGGATTTCTTCCAGCAGTTGTGCGTGTATCTGTATTAACTGTTCCAACGCATCACAAGTTTGTCCTGCCTGTTTTAACAGTTGAGAAATAGTGGTATAAACTTCTAACTTAGCAACAGAATCGTCTTCGGGTTTCGGCGGGTATGGGACTTGTTGACCAGTCAACGCCGCATTGACGTTCTCTTTAGCCTCTCTAATCTGTTGGACACTTACATACCCCTGACTTTCTTCAGGTTTAATGTTCCTGAATATCTCTGGGTCTCTAATCCTCATACGCATTAACATCTGCTCGATTATCGGAGACAAGTTCATAGTCTTGCCTTCTTGTGCCAGTTTCTCTTTTACTTCAGGCATCTGCAATGACTGAATCATCATAGCCAGTAAAGTGTTTAGTTGTGCAAGTTCTTTCTCTGGATTTTCGGGAAGCATAGAAATCACGTCTAAATCAACGTCAGTATCTGCTTGGATTTCTTCTTTCGTCGGATTATCTGACCACTCTAAATCTAAACTACCGATTATACGGACTGCTTTGTCGTAAGGTAGGAACTGTTTGTTTAACTGGTTAAGATAGTGCATTGACTCTTTTAAGAAATCAGACATTAAATCTTGTCGGTATGCTGGTCTTGCTCCCCCGCCTGCCGCACGTATCTTGACTGAAGCCGCACTTTCCTCGCCACTCTGTAAGAAACCTCGTTTTAAATCAGTAACCCCTGACTTGTCTTCAAGGTTTTTCTGTATCCTCTGGTCGATTAAGTATAACTCTGACGACGCTGACCCGCCTGGAGACGCTACATACATCCTCTCTGAAGGCTTTCCATCTTCAAAGAATATAATTGACTGCTCACCTTTTCTGATATGTTCAACGTCTTCTTCGCTCGACCCCGCTTTAGATATACCAACCCATACTTTAGAATTTTCTTGTGCGTTTCTTAACTGTAGGTTCACTATTGCGTTCTTTTGGTCAGCAACCTGTGAGTATGTATCTACGTCAGCTATCCCGAACAAGTTATCGTTAAGTTCGTTGAACTGTAAAATATGGGCTGGGAATCCTTCTGCCTTGATTACCCATTCGTTCTGTCTCAATGGTTCAACCTGCTCGTCTGTAAGTAAAAGTATCCATCCTTTTTTGCCTTCTCTTTTCTCTTTGTTCGTGGGACGAAGGAATATCTCATAGACTTTAACGAATCTTGAATCATCTGACTCTTTAAACTCGTTTGACGCAAAATCAAGCATTGGTTTCTTTAAAGAACTGATTTTAGCGTAATCTTTGCCCTCTTTAGCTTTAGTTAGAGTATCTTTAGCAGTTTTTGACCCAATCCTGTCGCCGTAACCCTTGAAACCCTTGAGTTTCTTATCTACTTTTAACCTGTCGTCTTCTAGTATGTCTGAAAGAGGGATGTCTAGTGATCTACCCACCCAACGGGCTTCTTCTATGTCAGAAATGGTTACTGCGGGGTCGTGAAGAAATCTAAGTGGTGAAATTCGTTTAACAAATATCTGTTCGTCTTTAATAAATATGCTTTGTTCATCTGTCATACCGAAATTACCCTTATACCCGTGCCAAAGGACTGAATATGGGAACAAAAGAGCGTCTAACAACACTTTTCTGACCTCTTTCTTATATTTTATCTCAGAAAGCATATAATTTAACAGGTCTTCTTGTGTTTTAGCCGATTTTGAGGAGTCTAACTCCATCTCAACCATCTTACCGGAGATAGGGTCACGCTTTTTTGCTATAAATGTCTTGTTTCTAGGCTTTAAGAAGGCTCTGGGGTTACGGAAAAAGATAGAAGGCAGGTTGTTTTGTATGATTGGGTATACTTCGTTCAACACTACATCCCAATCCATCCCGAAATCTGGGACAAACTCACCCATATATCGACTAAGTGCTTCAGTCATAATGGGTTCTACTTCTTCGGAGTTGAGTTTCTCCGCCATAAGTATCTCACTCTTGAGGGATACTATACGGTCTTTTGATATTTTGTCATCAGGCATTTGATACTCCTTAAACTAAGTGTTGACTTATCGTTACAAGTTTAATGATATTTCGTCACTTTTCAAGAAATTCGTATTAAATCTTCCTTTCAAAACTCTCCTCTGCTGGTAATTCGAACCTGTGTCCTTTACTTCCGTACATATAATGTTTCTTCTTAGGATTTTTGGCTTCTATCGCCTTTCTCCGCCACCAGTCGAACTCGTTTTCCTGTTCTTCTTTCTTCTTCATTCCTCTAGGATACTCTAATAACTGGACTACGCCCTGTAATGCATCAGGCAAATCGTCGTGTGAACCTGAAGGTATCCTCAAAAGCTGGTGTTCTAACTCGCCCATACCTTGCCTGTGGTAAATAACGTGCTGGGCGTATCTGGGTTGAAGTCTAGTGACTATCCTGGTGATCTTGTCCATATCCCATTGAAGGTCTCTAAATAACAAGTATTTGTTTCGTTTCCTCATCGCCTCTTTTAACAACCATTTCATAACTTTCTCTAACGCCGCTTTCTCAAACCCTATAAACACGGAGTTTCCTGTAACTAACCTAAGTCGTTCTTCCATTGTAAACAGGATTTCCTCAATCTCGTTAGGACGCATACTTTTCTTATAGAAATACGTGTCTACAAGTAATTCTGATTGCGGAGTTAAAAAAGCTGGTAATATGACAGAGTAATCGTTTTCTCTCTTTTCTTCCCACGCTAAATCACACCCGATTGCCGCACGGCAAGTCGAGAGGTCGCCTTTGGAAACTATCTCCCCCTCCGCCCCGAATAAAACGTAACACATATTCTCTATCTTCCAATACCGAAAGTCTTTTCTGTCGAACTTAGAAGACAGACCTGATACTGGGTCGTTCTGTATCTCTTTAGCAAAAGATATGGGGTCACGCCGTTCCATCTCGTCTAAATCGTCAACCGACCATTTCTCTTTCCAGATACTTTCCCTCCCGCTACGACCTTGATATAACAATTTCTTGAACGTGGGGTAATGCTCGGTAGATAACATTTTTGCTAACTGACTGTCATCGTGTAGCATTGTCCCTATGATGATTATATTTGTATTCCCTTTTTCTCCCGCAAACATAACCACTTGGTCAAACAAGTCAGCTAACTCCGCCCGACGTTCTGGATTAAGAACCATCTTGTCGTCTTCAACATCGTCTAAGATTATGAGGTCAGGTCTATACGCCCCGAACTTTTCTCCTCTAATATCACCAATCTGGTCTCTACCTTTACACAACACCCTTATTTCAAACCCGTCAGCGTGTCTGAATATAGAATCACCTTCAGCGTCTCTAGGGATAGTCATAGGGAAAAACCTCTGCAAGTTCTGGTTATCCCTTATCTCTTTCTTGATTGCGTCGAGTATTCCGCAAGATTTAGAATAGACTGAAGTGATTATGACTATGAAATGTTTTTTCTTGTGGCAAATCCTGTGGATAGGGAATAAGAATCCTAAAATAGTGGTCTTAGAACTCTCCCTTGGTGCGGCTACCGCTAATAACAAGTTCTTCATCGCCTCATTCAAAATCTTTAAATGGAACGGGGCGGAAGGCATACGGAAATGGTGAGGAAAAAAGTATCTACCGAAAGCTAACGGATACTCACTTATTACCTCATATACTTGATTGGTTATTTCATCCACGTTTGTTTATTATCCACCAATCTGAATTATTAACATATAAATCATAACGTTGTGAGTAAATATAAGAGTATACAGCGTCACCAACTTCTTTATACCCGTAATCGTGTCCTGCAAAAATACCGCCTTCCCTGACTTTAGGAAGCCAGGATAATAAGTCTATCATTATATTCTTAAAATCGTGTCCACCGTCTATATAAACGTAATCAAAAAACTTGTCAGGGAATTTCCCTGCGGCAAACGCAGAGTTCATACGCATAAGTGCCGCACGTCCGTTATATTTGCTTATACGTTCCCCGACCTGTTGGACAAATTCTTCAGTCTTCCCTTCTTCAAACGGCATACCCCGTTCATCTGTAAACCAAGAGTCGTTAGCGGCGTAACTATCCACAAGGACAAGTTTCAACCTGTCGCAGTTATCGAGCATTTCACAAGCGTTATCCCCCTTGTATACCCCCACTTCAACACCGTTAATATTACCTTCGGGTATGTGGTTTAACATAAACTTGAATGATTCTCTCACCTAACCTCCTTATGATGTTGTCCCAATCTAGGGTTTGTTTGGCTTTCAGAGTATTCGATTCCAACTCTTTTCTCCGCCGTTTGTTCTTGAAAAACTTTACTATGTTATCCGCTAAGTCTTTAGGGTCTTTCCCAGTAACCATACAATCAAAAGGGTTAAGAGTTCGTTTAAACTGGGTGTCATTAAAAATAGTGGCTATTACCCTCTCCGAATTGAGATAAGTCCCTATTCGTATCGGGAAACACGCCTTTTCGCTGATACACGAATCGGTGGGAAATAATAACAAATCACAGGCACTTGTGTAGAAAGGTAACTGTCTGGAGTTAAGATACACTCCAGAAATAACTTTAATATCCCCAGGCAACTGTTTAATCGTTTCACTCAACAACTTCTGCCGATTACCACCGTAAGTATTGCCAAATGAAAGAACGACCTTATCGTTTTCTTCATACCCCAAAACTGCCCTGGCACAGGATTTAGATACTAAACTAAACTCCCTGGTATTAACCCCGTTTATAAGTTTAAGTCCTTTACCATACTTATTCTTTAAGTAATCAGAAGTAACCGTCAGATCAAAGAATCGGGGGAGTGAGTCTAAGAAACGAATTAACCCACGTAGCCCCCACCCCGAATTTTTGTAGGTAGGAGAATCTAACCACTCATCACCAACGTCAACGAGTGTTTGACGGAAAGTCAACTTGGCGTAGAGTAAAGGGAATAAGGTCTCTGGATGGACTGTTTCAAAGCAGTATACTAGGTCGTACTTGCCAGTATGGACGTAGTATACGTTCTTGAGTCCGGTTAGAATTTTACCCCATACCGACCCGTAATATTTCGGGGAGTAAGCAAACCCAATCTTATGCCCTCGTCTAGCCAGTGCTTCGGCTATGTTATGAGTCCTATACCAACCACCGAAGTTTCTATGACAAGGAGAAATAAGAAGGATTTTCATTTATCCACCTGATTATGTTGTCTATCCCGTCGTTTATATTAGTCGTAGGACTCCAGCCTAACCCCTTGGCTTTTGATATGTCTGTAATGTAGACTTTCTGGTCTGACGGTCGCCAGTCTTTGAACTTCAAATCCAGCCTTTTACCAGTCTTCTGATACAAAATGTTAACAAACTCTAGTAAACTGATCGTATTGTCTCTCCCACCACCAGCGTTGAATACCCCAGTTTTAACCCCAGATTGGCGGAAAGTATCAAACAATCTCACTAGATCATCAGCCCATAACATATCCCTTACCTGTTTACCGTCACCAAATATAGTCACCGGCTTATTAAACAGGCTAGCTATGATAAACCAACTAACCCATCCCTGGTCTTCAAACCCAAACTGTCTAGTCCCGTAAATACAACTCATTCTAAACACTCCGGTGTTCATCCCGTAAATCTTGCCATACTCCTGTACGTAAAGGTCACCAGTCAGCTTAGATACCCCGTAAGGTGTGTGTCCGGTCAAGTCCGTAAGCATATTCTCATTAACCCCTAAAACACCCTTAAAATCGTATCTAGTGTCTAGTTCAACCAAAGGTATGCTGTCTACGTTCTCTCCAAAGACTTTGTTGGTAGAACAGTATATAAAACACGCTTCAGGACACCTCCCCCTAACCGCTTCTAATACATTAACCGTCCCCCAGGCGTTTATCATAAAGTCTTCCCTGGGCATCCTAACACTTGAAGGCACTCCAGGCTGTCCAGCACAGTGAATAACCAAATCAACACCTTCACCTAACGCTTTGTCTATATCATCAGCTATCCTTACGTCGCCCTTAACACATTTAATCCCCAAATTTACCAAGTAGTTCCAGTTAAACTCCACAGACTCTTTATCATACTCGAACAGTTTACTCCTCATTAAGTTGTCTAATATAGTGACTTCCCAACCTAATCCGTGATAATACTCTGCGACGTGAGAACCTACCATCCCTGCCCCACCCGTAACTAGAACCCTCATTCATCCTCCCTGTTAATAACCTGTTGATAAGTCTGTTAATAACCTACTCATCTTCTTCTCCCTCAGTCAGTAATACCCATAAGATGTTCTTTAGTAAACAGTTAATGTTGTCCAGATCGTGGACTTCCCTGTCGCAACAGTATGTCAGCTTATCGTAATCTACGCAAGTGTTACAGTCCATTAGTCTTATGAAAAAGTCGTTTCATTGAAAATATGTAGCGCAGGGGGAGTTAGGTTAAGACCTATACCCACCCACCCCCATCCCCGATTTACTTACCCCACAGTCCCCCATTGTATAACCCATTGACTAACATATACTTACTAAGTGCCTAACCAAGTTCCTATTGTCTAGTGTATGTATAGGGTATTGTCTATGATTTATCATACTTATCCACAGGTTTATACAGTGATGGCTTGTGAGTGTGTGTCTAACCCAAGCACGAACTATCTAACTAAACTACTAAACTACTAACCTACTAACTACACTAAGAACACTATCAGTATATAGGGGAATATATGCTTTATAGTTTTGTCCCCCGGATTTGCGGGTCAATGTCAATAACCTCACCGATCGGCTTACCCTGGCTTAATTGATCTTGTAATGCCTTAAACGCCTCAAGGCTCTTATTAAGGCTAGTTAGATCTTGGTTAGTAATTAATACATTGGTTTGATTTATTGTTTCCGCCGATATATTCCCTAGCTGTTTATGTAGCTTGTAAAGGATTTCAAGGGCTTTAGATTGTATTATATAATCGTCTTGTTTTATAACCTTATCCCCGCAAATTACCTCTTTTTTAGCCTCTAATAGCTGTTTAAGCTTGGAATTGGCTTTGAATATAGTTAAACCTTGCTTATCAAGTAATTCATCTATTCTATTGCGGAATTGGCTTGATCTTAGCTTACCACGCATAAACGAGGCTGCTAATTCTCTATTATCAAATTCGAGTATATTCATTGCCGCTTGTGTTAAGTCTTTAGTCTTAGCCACTTCTTTAGCCAGTATCTCATCATTATAATTTAGTTTGCTCATACCTTAATAATAATGATAAATGATGATTAGTCAAACAAAAACAATTAAATAGGATTTTTATTTTCATTCCCCGACGAGAAAATATTTTAAAATAATCCTTGACATATACCTATATTATGCTATACTTTGATTAGATAGAGGAAAGAAGGCAAGCCGGACTTTATGCCGGATAGCCAGGTAAACAAGGGGGGGACAGATGAAGATAAAACGCTGGATATGGTTTAGAACAAAGCAAGGGGCAATGTTAGGATATTTATATAATCCTTATTTAAAATCTATTGCTTATTGCTTGGATATGTTCAATTGTATCAATGGAAGCATTTTAACCCGTAATGATGTAAAAGTATCATTTGAAGATTAACCCCACAACCACCACCAAAGGAGGCGAAGAGATGAAAAGCGAATATACAAAACAGGCGGAAAAGTTTTTAAAGGAGACTAAAACCAGCTTCAAATACAAGTATTATAAAAATGATGTTTATTTTCCTGATGACAGAGAAAGCCGAGATATTTACAAGATCACCCTTAAAAACCCGAAAGGAATCTATATCTTCACCTTTGGAACTTCTATCAATGATACACAGCTCGGCAAAGAACCGGAAGCCTATGACATCTTAGCTGGATTGACTAAATATGCCCCAGGTGATTTTAACAATTTCTGTTATGAATTTGGCTGTAATGTGGATAGCCGGAAAGCTAAAAAGACATATAATGCCGTAGTCAAAGAGTGGCAAAATGTTCAAAAGTTATTTACAGGAAAACAACTTAATGAATTAGCTGAAATTGGTTAACAAGCTGTTTGTATATACTAAAGGAGGAATAAATGACTACCAAACCAACTTTTCAACACAATATAAGATTAAACGAAGCTGATGAGGTTAAACTCAAGATATTAGCTGAGATCGGGGTAGGATTGATTGAAATCGTAAGAAAGGGATTATATACAGAACTTGAAATACATAAAGATAAGATCGAAACATACCAAATTGAAATCATAAGAAAGGGATTAGATAAGGAGAGTTAATATGAAGTGGTTAATATGTTTGATATTGTTATTCCCAGGAATTTGTTTTGGAGCTGATTATAGTCAATATTCCGACGAGGCTATAGTAAAAGCTATTGGCAAGGCAGAAAATTCAATCAAATATCCTTATGGAATAAAATCTATTGACACAAAAGGCAATATTGAATATGCCAGGCAAATATGTTTAAACTCTGTTCGTAATGGAAGGAAACGCTGGGTTAAAGCTGATAAGCCTTGTGATTTGATTTCGTTTATTTCTCGCCGATATTGTCCGGTAAATGCTCCCGATGATAATGGCACAAATAAGTATTGGGCTAAGAATGTAAAATACTTCTTGACACAAAATAAGAATTGATATAAAATCTTAATTAAGAACTTGAAACACAAAGGGGAAGAAATGACTAATAAACTAAGGCAGGACGGCAAATACAGAGCAGACAGAAATGTTTGCTTTTTTTTCTTCCCCAAGAAAGCCGTCCTGCCTTTATTTAAGGTGATAATATGACAAATGAAGAATATGTAGCAGTATGTAAAGCGTATGATGATTTGATTGGTTGTTTTAAATCCGCAGAAAATTGGATGGCTGTTGCTGTTGTTCAATTACATAAAGAACTTGCCGAATTAAAAAGAGAAGAAGCAATAAAAGACGAGGAGATATACTTTGAAAGCACAAAACAATTGGAAATTCATTGACGAGATTGGTCAATCTCTGCCCAGGGTAACTTATATTTTAAAGTTATTGGCTAAAGGCGAAGGCTTCGAGAAATGGCTTAAAAACAACGCCCAGGAAGCTGACAACATATTAAATAAGGCTGGAGATATTGGCTCGGCTCTCCATTCATTACTTGAGAGAATTGGCAAGGGCGAAGAACTTGATTTGAATAACTTAGATGATTTACAGAAACAATGGATTGAACAATTCCTTAAATGGAAAGAAGAAAACAAAGTCAAATTCTTATTAACTGAACAGCCTGTTTATAATAAAGAACATTTGTATTGTGGAACTCTTGACGCTTTAGTAGAAATCAATGGGGAAGCTGTGATTTTGGATTATAAAACCGCCAAATATTTTTATGATAGTTATTCATTACAAGTAGCGGCTTATGCTTATTGTTTCCCACAACCGCCCAAGAAAGCGATCATATTACGATTTGACAAAGAAACCGGCAAAATGAATATTAAAACTTATGACACTTTAGATTATGAGTTTTCAATATTCTTGAGTTTATTAAAGGTGTGGAATTGGAGAAACCCAAAAAAGGAGGTTCTAAATGGAACAAAAAGTGTGTGAAGTTTGCGGTCAATCTGCGGTGTATAAAGAGGGCAATAAGAATGGTAAACCCTGGGCGGCTTATTTCTGCCAGGATAAAGAAAGTTGCGGTCAGGTGGAATGGGTAGCATTAAAAACTAACCAACACAAGCCCGAAGTTATCAAAGCATCACAATTACCAACCAAAACCAACGGGAAAGAGATCAACGCTGAAATGATGGAATTGAGTTATAAAAAGGATATAATGGTTGCTTTAATCGATTCTGGTCAAATGGAAATTAAAGAAAAATTTAAAGAATATTGGGAGATAACTAAAAATGGATAGGATTGTGTATTTTTCGGGCGAAATTAAGTTCTGCCAATGTGGACTACCTGCTGTTAAACAGTTTAAACCTAATGTTTACCTATGCCAAAAGCACGATAAACCTATAAAAACAAAGGTTTTAAGAGGTAAATTCTCTGGTAAAAGCAAAACCCCTTTTGGCTTATACGAGGAAAGTTGATGGCAAATCCACAACTTGAGAACGGGTTCACAAGAATATCCAATGAGTTATTGGAAGCTATTGTGCTTAAAGTCTACAAATTAGAGTATTTAAAAATCATATTGTTTTTAATAAGAATAACCTACGGTTTCAACCGCAAACGGGTTAAATCCCACTACAAATCCTTTTCTATCTCTACAGGGATACCTAAAGACCATATGGAAATTCTTATATCAGAAATGTATTTAAGAAAGATTATATACTTAGAACAAATAAGCAAAGACTATTTTTGGGCTGGATTAAACAAAAATTACGAAGAATGGAACTTAGGGGAGATGTATATTTAAATAAAGTATTGTATTATATACTTTCTTTAAATAAAGTATTAGTATTTAACACTTTCTTTAAAGATAATTAAGATATCAATATAATTAATTAATATATATAATATATAAGGGGGGTAAAAATGAAGAATACGGAGCTACAAAGCCAACAAGCATATCCCATTACATACTCAAGGGTTTGGGGAGAATGTTTTACCTGTGGTGGTAAAGGGGTGGTAGAGAGTAAAAAAACATACCGAGAAGTGATCTGTCCAGAGTGTGAAGGAGAACAGGGTAGGTGGGTAGAGGAGAAAAGATGAGTGAACGAACTAGTTTTGATATAGATAAAGAGCGGTCAGAGTGTGACTTAGAGCTTTTATCCGCCGAAAAGGCTAGAGATGTTATTGAAACAGAGATAATAAATCGGCGGAGAGAAATAGACAATCTTAGAATAGCCTTAAGAGACTTAGATACTTCGTTATTGAAAAGTAAATGCGTGGTAAGGGAACTAAAAGCCAAGAAAGCTCAACTTGATCGTGATTTTTGGTCTTGTCGCCATTCGGGTATCTAAATGAAAAAGAAAATCAAGCATATTAGTTTAAAGTCATTGAGGAAGAAAGCCTGGAAACTGCAAAGCGAGTATATCCGTAAATTTGAAAAAGGTATTTGTTATACCTGCGGTATTCACCAAGACCCAAAAGAAATGAATGCCGGACATTACATCCACAAAGACTGCTTAGATTTTGACCCTATAAATATTCATTGTCAGTGTGTAAGGTGTAATAAATATCTGTCAGGAAATTCAGGGATATATGCTGAAAGACTTATAGCGGAGTATGGGATTGACATTGTGCTTGAACTTCGGCGAAGAAGTGAGATCATCCATAAATACACGATTTGGGAATTAGAAGATTTAATCAAGACTTACACAGAACTATTAGATAAACTTTCGGCGGAAAAAGGATAAAACCCAATAGCGGGAGAAAGGAAAAGATGGGAAAGATAAGAGTTGAGATTGAGTGGGAAGGAAATCACGAAAAACTAACACCTTCAATTATTGAAAGTGTATTAAACCATTATGCCGATACTACAATTTATCTTAAAAGAATTTTTGTTACCCCACTCCCGAAACAGGAAGCGGAACATATCCATAAATTCCATCCTACGACTATGTTTGGTAAAGAAATCGGTGAACAATGTGGGTGTGGGATGTATAAACTTAAACCGAAACAGGAAGCGGAGTTTCCGGAGAAGTTCACAATAGTTCACGGATTACAAGATACGGGGATAATAAATAAAATAAATGAAATTCTTGACTACCTAAAATCACGGGAGAAAGGACTAACCAATGCCAAAGATTGAAATTAAAAACCGTTTTACAGGCGCAGTAATTTTGTGCGGTGAGTATGAGAGCATTAAAGATTGTTTGGAGAAAAACACAGGCGCAGACCTGGGAGGCGCAGA
>Ga0315276_10000226_pt1 | contig 47191 bp, 44 predicted proteins | sample YL17G05_0_MG_FD_204542 | JGI IMG/M metagenome (GOLD analysis project Ga0315276, IMG submission 204542) | Sediment microbial communities from Yellowstone Lake, YNP, Wyoming, USA - YL17G05_0 | ecosystem: Environmental > Aquatic > Freshwater > Lake > Sediment | place: USA: Wyoming | collected...
TGTGCCCGATGATCGAATGGGCGAAATTCACCAGCCGAATCGTCAGGCCGCCCCGGTTCATCAATTCGCCGGAAAGGATGAACAGGGGAATCGCGAGCAGCGCGAAGCTGTCGGCGGCATTGACGATCCGCTGCGCAAAGACGATCAAGGAGATATCGGTCATCAGGACCGCGGCCAGCGCCGACAAGCCGATGGAAAAGCCTATCGGGACGCCAATCGCAATGAGCACGAAGAACAGCGCGAACATTACAATCGCTTCCATGGCCTGATTTACTCCGATCGAATGGGATGAGGCGTTTGCGCGTTTGCCCTGTTCGAATCCCTGCGCCCGGGCGACTTGCTCAACAGCCGGAACGACGGTTGCGCTAGCTCTTGAGCTTTCCGCTGAATCGCCGGTACAACCGAATCGTCAGCTCGATGACCATCAAGGCACTGCCAAAAGGCAGGGCGGCGTAGACGACCATCTTCGGAATGCCGAGACCGGATGTCGTCTGGCCGGCGGACAGGTTCATCAGCATGACCCCGGTTATGGTCAGCACCACGAAGAGAACGTAGATGAGCACGTCGATCAGCGTGAACATGAAGACCCTGTGTTTTCCCTTGTAGCGATCCATCAGGAAGTCGACGGTGGCGTGTTCCGCCCGCACAAAGCTGACGACGATGCCCGTGAAGACCAGCCATACGAAACAGTATCTGGACAACTCCTCGGTCCAGGCAAGCGAGAAGTTCAGGACGTAGCGAAACAGGACCTGCAGGAACGTCGTCATCGCAAGGAGGGTGAAGCACACCACGATCAACCACTCGCTGAGCAGCATATGGTTGATCTTTCTCATGCTTGTGCCCCGATTCGTGAAGGTGCTGACGACATTCAAGCCGAATGCGGAAGTTCGCCGGCAGCCCCGGCGTCGCTGCAGCGAGGCTGCAACGCCGGAGCGGAGCAGCCGGATGCGCCGATCTCCGGCGTAGGCCGCAACGAAATGCCGGGTTCGGCGTGGCTATCGGCCAAGGTCCTTGCGGATCTTCTGCACGAACTCGAAGATGCCTCTTTCCTTTGCGTACTCGTCGACCATCGGAAGAAACCGCTTGGCCAGCTCCTTCTGGTCCAGAACCGTGGTCTTGAAGCCGTATTTCTCTTCCAGCGTCTTGCGGGCGGCCACTTCCGCGTCATGACCGGTAAAGGGCCGGAACCAGATTCCGGCCTCCTTCGCCGCATCCTTGAAGATCTGCTGATGTTCCGCGGGAAGCTTCTGGAAGAACTTTTCGCTTACTTCCCACACCGCCGACTGGTAGAGGTGATGGGAAACGACGGCACGATTCTCGATTTCGTAGAACTTCATGGCAATGACACCCGGATCTTCCTGCTCGTGCCCGCTGACCACGCCCGTCTGAACCGCCGTGTAGATCTCGTTGAAGGGAAGCGGCGTGGGGTTCATGCCCATGGTCCGCAGCACCTTGAGGTACAGGGGAGAATTGGGCGACCGGATCTTGATGTTCTTCAAGTCGTCGATCGAGTTGACGGTCTTGTCCTTGAGCCAGATGTTCCGGTAGGCCTGGTCCACGAACCAGAGGATCCGTACCCCGGTCTTGGCCAGGAACATCGCGGCGAGTTCGTCGCCGATCTTGCCGTTCAGAATGGTGTGCACGTCGTCGAAATTGGTCAGCACACCCGGCAACCCGATCGCTTCGAACTCCCGCACATAGTTGGGCAATATCGCGGAGTATCCGAATTGCATCTCGAGCGTGCCGGCTTGCATCTGCTCCATCATCGCACCCTCGTCGCCGAGCACGCTGCTGTAGAACACCTTGAACGCGTAGGCGTTGTTCGTCTTTTCATTGACGATCGCCTGAAATTTCTCCATGTACTTGTTCATGTAGAACGTTTCGGACTGGATGCTGCCGATTCTGACCGGGATGGGAGCGGCCGCGGCCGTGCCAATGCCCAACAGCATGAAAGAGCCAATAACCAGAGACGCGAAGCGTTTCATCTTGATTTTCCTCCTGGACAAGATCGTTCGAGAGCTGCACCCGCAATCAACCATTGAAGCCACTGCGCCTTGAGGCTGATGTTCAACATGCCGCAAATTGCACTTGCTACTTCGTCGTTGCTTTGGCGCCCAGCGCATCGGCAGCGAGCACGGCCCGCTCCAGCCGCGCCTCGTCCACCGGCTTGATCAGCTGGCGCACGTATGGTGCGCGCTCCCAGGTGTAGCGCGCAATCTGCGCTGCAGCTTGCCGCCGATCACCCGAATGGCCCAGCTCGGCGAGCGAGCGCGGCAGTCCCATGCGCGCATAGAAGCCCACCAGGTCGGCGACATAGGCCGCCGGTCGCTCCTCGAGCAGCAGCTGCACCAGCAGGCCGAACGCAACCTGCTCGCCGTGCAGCGCCCGGGCGAGCTCGGGCACGGTGGACAAGCCGCGGGTCAGCGAATGGGCGATCGACAGGCCGCCGTTCTCGAATGCCAGCCCGGAGAGCAGGATGGTTGCCTCTACCGTGCGCTCGAAGTCCTCGCAGAGCTGCCTTGCCCGCACCGCTGCGAGCGCGCGCTCGGCGTGCGCGCGAATGGCCGTGTAGCAGGCATCCGCCAGTGTCAGCGCCAGGTAGGGCGGGCGCGCCTTGTAGAAATTGTTGCCGCCCGTGGCGAAGCACTGCTCGGCCTCGAATTTCTTGGACAGCGCGTCGCCCACGCCGGAAATGAAAAACCGCTCCGGCGCCTGAATGATCACCGCGGTGTCGACCAGCACGGCATCCGGGTTGACGGGCATCGCCCGCACCTCGTGCAGCACGTGCTCCTTCGTGTAGACGACCGCCAGCCGGCTGGTGGGGGAGTCGTTCGACGCGATGGTCGGCACGATGATCAGCGGCCGGCCGAGTTCGATGCGCACGCCCTTGGCGGTGTCGATCGCCTTGCCGCCGCCGACACCGATCACCACATCGGCATCGGCCGACCTGGCTTCGGCGCCGAGGCGCGCGATCTCGTCCGCGGTGCATTCGCCGCCGAACTCGGCGAAGCAGCTCGCGCCGGCGAGCGGGCCCAGGCTGGCTTCGAGGCGCTGGCGCAGCAACGCCAGAACGACGCCGTCGGCAATCACCAGCGGCCGCTTCCCATAGCTGCCCGCCAGCTCGCCGAGCTGATCGAGGGCGCCGGGCCCCTGGACGTAACGATGCGGCGAACCGAATGCACGCAACATGGCTTCAGGCCCTCCCCACGGCGGCAAGCCGGTGGTTGATGTCGATCAATTGCTTCGCCGCATCGTGATAGATGCCGTACATCTGCTCATACAGCGGGCGGCGTGCCGGATCGGGCTCGTGGCGCGCGATGACCGACACGCATTGCCGCGCTGCGGTGATCTCGTCCGGGAAAACACCGACGCCGACGCCGGCGATGAGCGCAGCCCCGAACGATGCGTCGGTCACGCGCGGCACCAGGATCGAGATGCCCAGCGCGTCGGCAACGATCTGCCGCCAGGTCGCGCTTCTGGACCCGCCGCCGATGATCCGCGCCTCGCCCATGTCGAGGTGCTGCGCGCGCAATTGTTCGAGGACGTCGCGCAGCGAGAACGCGATGCCTTCGTAGAGCGCGCGCACAAAGTGGCCGCGATCGTGGCGGAACGTCATGCCGACGAAATCCGCGCGCAGCAGCGGATCCCAATGCGGTGCGCGCTCGCCCTGCAGATAGGGATGGAACAACAGGCCGTCGGCGCCCGGTGCAGTCGCAGCCGCCAGCCGATCCATGGTGGCGAAGGCCTCGGCGCCATTGCCGCCCGGCGCGAGGAAGAAGCGGTCGCGCAGCCAGCGATGCGCCGATGCGCAGGAGTTGGTCGCGGTGATGGTGTACCAGTGACCCGGGACCGCGAACGGATAATTGATCAATGTCTGGTGCACGCGCGGCTCGCGGCCGATGATGCTGACCGCCGCCGCCGTGGCGAGCTTGACCGTGCCTTGCCCCACCGCGATCGCGCCGGCGCCATACGCCTCGACCGAGGTATCGGAACTGCCGCAGACCACGGGCGTGCCGGGTGCGAGCCCGCTGGCCCGCGCCGCGGCCGGCAGGACCGTTCCCACCACGGTGGTCGGCGTGACGATGGGCGGCAGCTTGCGCATGTCCAGATCGATCATCGCGCACAGCCGCTCCGACCAGACGTTTTTCGCGCCGTCGAACAGCAGCGTGCCCACCGCCTCGGTAGGATCGGTCTCCCAGGTGCCGGTGAGGCGCGAACGCAGCCAGTCTTTGGCGACATACAGCCGCTTCGTCCGCGCGAGCGCCTCGGGCTCGTGGCGCGCGAGCCACAGCAGCTGCGACTGCGTCCAGGTCGGCGCGGGGCGATTGCAGCCGATGGCGAGGATTTCCGCGCCGTACTTCTCCTGCAGCTCCTTCGACTCGGCGCCGCTGCGCCCGTCGCTCCACAGGATGGCCGGGCGGATGACCTTGCCTTGCGCATCCTCCAGCACCGGCGTGTGCGCGCCGGCGCTGAAGGCGACCGCAGCAATGTCGTCTGCCGCTATGCCGGCTTCGGCCAGGGCGCGCGGCACGGTCGCGCACAGCGCCTGCCACCAATCAGCCGGATCCTGCTCGCTCCAGCCGGGATGCGCCGAGCGGGTCTCGATGTCGACCCCTGCGGTGCCGCCGACGCGGCCGTCAGCGGCCACGATCATCGTCTTCAGGCTGCTGGCGCCGATGTCGATGCCCATCAGCCAGGTTTTTGCTGTGCTCACGTGCCTGCACTCCGGGTTCGCGGGGTCGCTTTGCTCACATCACCCCCAATAGAAGTCGCGTCTGCCGCCATCCATGCAGACGTGCTCGCCGTTGATGAAGGCGGCCTGCGTCGAACACAGAAAGGCCACCAGCGCCGCGACCTCCTCCGGCTGGCACAGGCGGCCCACCGGGTTTTGCTTGTGCAGCAGCTCGCGCATCTCCGCCGAAAACTGCGCGATCAGGGCTGTTTCGACATAGCCCGGGGCAATTGCATTCGCGGTGATGCCAAACGGCCCGACTTCCTTGGCCAACGTCTGGGTGAACCCGAGTATGCCGGCCTTCGCTGCAGCGTAGTGGGCGACACCCGGCCTGCCGCCCCCGGTGAAGTTCATCGACGAGGTGTTCACGATGCGGCCGAATCCGCCGGCCTTCATGTGCGGGATCACCTCCCGCGACCAGAGGAAGGTGCTCTTCATGTGAACGTGGATCATCGCGTCCCAGGCCTCGGCCGGCATGTCTTCGACGCGATACGCGGGCTTGACGCCGATCCCTGCGTTGTTGATCAGGATGTCGATCCGCCCGAAACGCCTCGCGGCATCCGCGACCGTGTGCTTGGCCACCGCTTCGTCGGCGGCATCGCCCGGATAGAACACCGCATCGACGTTGTCCGCCTTGAGCGCGGAAACCGCGCGCTCTGCGGTCGTGCGATCCAGGTCATTGATCACCACCGTCGCGCCCTCGGCCCCAAGTGCCCGGGCATCGGCCAAGCCAATGCCCTGCCCGCCGCCGGTGATCAATGCCACCCTGCCTTCGAGGCCCAAGTCCATCATCAATCCTTCCGTGATCCAGCCATCGGGTCGCCAGCAACTTTGCTACCGGGTAACAGAAAGCTCCTGGATTTGCGACGCGCGATTGGCGTCGCTCCTGCCGTCGGCTGGCTGGCCGATGTAGAGCTCACTTCGTCACCTGACGCCGTCTTCCGGCCCCAGCGCAAGCTTGCCCGGACAAAGTATCCGGTCAGGATCCAGGCCGGCCTTGATATGCCCGAGCAGCGCCATTCCGGTCGAGCCCAGCTGGCGCTCGAGATACGGCGCGAGTCGCATGCCGACGCCGTGATGGTCGTTCATGACCCCGCCGGACTCGATCGCCGCGAGCGCCGCCGCCCGCACGATCCGGTCGTGCAGCTCCAACGCGCTCTCGAGATCGTCCGGCCCCTTGGGAATGCCGAAGCGGGGGTAGATCATCGACCCCCATTCGAACCAGTGGGACAGGTGGGTCCTGACGGTCAAACCCCAGACCGGATCGATGGACTCGCGCATGGCGCGGGTGACGTTGCGGTAGAGAGCCTCGATGTGGGCGAAGTCCGACACCGCATCCATGGTGCACCAGATCTGCGGGAGCTGCGGTGCGTAGGGCGGGTGGTAAAAGACATAGCGCTTGTCCCACCAGGCTTCGCCAATGCCGGAGGCGAGTTCGCGGCCTCCCTGCGCGATGCAGATCTCGCCGCAAATCTCCGCCTCGGCGTCGACCAGCCGTGGGTGGTCGCCATCGGCCATGATGACCATGGTCTCGCTGTCGAGTCCGGCCTCGACCGCGCGATTGAGGCTGTGCATCGCCGCGTCCTTGTCGTACAGCCGCATCACCGCGGGACGCAGGCCGCTCGTCATGATGCGCCGGCCGGCCTCGATCCCTTGCGCAAGGCCGTCGAAGCGGAAGGCCTTGAAATTGCGCCGCGCCGGGAGTCGGTGCAACTTGACCTTGATGGCCGTGATGACGCCCAGCACGCCTTCACTGCCGACGAAGAGCTGCGTCAATTCCGGTCCGACGCCGTGCCGTGGCACTTCGGGCAGCTGGACGATGTCGCCGCCGGGCAGGACCACTTCGACCGACAGCACGTGATCCTGAATGGAACCGTACTTCGTCGACAGCACGCCGGAACCCCTCGCCGCGACACAGCCTCCGATGCTCGCCCACTCCGCGGATGCGGGGTAGTGCGTGAAGCTCAAGCCCTGGGCGTTGAGCTGCTCTTCGAACGCCTTTACGTTCATTCCCGGTTCGACGGTGCAGGTCAGCGACAGGACATCCAGGTGCCGCACCCGCGTCATGTCGCGCATGTTGAGCAGGATGCCGCCGCAGTTCGCATTCGCCGCACCCTGAACGCCGGAGCCGCCGCCCACAGGCGTCACCGGGACGTGCAGCCGCGAGGCGAGTTTCATGATCGCCGCCACATCGGCGGTGGACGCCGGCGTGGCGACCACGTCCTGGCACGCGAGCGGTTTCCCGTGATGGGCATGAATGTAGGTGAGCCAGCTCATGTCCCCCGGGTGCTGCCGGCGCGCTTCGGACCCCTGCAGCACGCGCGCGGGGCCCACGATCGCGGCCAACTCGGCGGCGAGCGCCCGCGAGTCGAAGTCGGACCGGGTACCAAACGTGCGGTACGAAGGCCACTCGATGCCGCTCATGGTGCGCCGACCGCGGGTCTGGATTTCAGACGGGTGCTTCTGCTCCGTTTCATGCCGTTCGCTCTCCGTTGATTGACCTGCCGCCCGCAGGTAGCTCTGTTCCTCGATGACCGCGCCCGCAAAATGTTAGCGGTATCATTTCTCGCGGTCAAGGTGCACCGCAATGAAGCTCAATGGACGCAAGGCAAGTCGCCAGGTTCGAGGAAGCCATCTGCGTCCTGCCTTGCTTCCAGAAGACGACCCAGGCGACCAATCAGCAGGACAAGGCCATTGCCGCAGCGCGATTCCGCGCTGTCGTTAACGCGAGAAAGGCAAAGCGATGACCATTGACACGAATACCCGCCGTCGCGTCTTGGGGATAGCGGACGTTCACAACATGGAGCTTGAGGGGCTGTCGAGCGTAGCGAGGTCACCCACCGGCCCCGCCTGGGCCCACTCGCAACGGGGAACCGGCTTACTATGCGGCGTATGAGTCAGGACCCCACCGCCGTACCGCCGTCGGGATCCGTCAAAAGGATCTCGCGTGAGGAGATGAGTGAATTGCCGATCCGGCGCTACGAGGGTTCGGTGCACGTCGTCGCGGGGCACCCGGACCTCCAGCACGCGATGCAGGACATCTTGCAGGAAGGCGTAGTCGGCTTTGACACCGAGACACGGCCCGCCTTCAGGCCCGGCGAGAGCTACCTCCCCTCTCTCGTGCAGTTCGCTACGGCGAGCGCTGTGTATCTTTTGCAGGTCCAGCAGCAGGACCTTTTCGGCGCGATGCGGGAGATCCTTTCGTCAGAGAAAATCATCAAGGTGGGCGTGTCGGTGGCCGACGATATGCGTAACCTGAAAAGGTTATTCGAGTTCGACGAAAGATCGGTGGTGGATCTCGGCAAGGTTGCGGAGCGCCACGGCCTGAAGCAGACGGGCGTGCGGAATCTCGCCGGGATATTTCTCGGTACGCGCATCCCCAAGGGCTCGAAGATTACGAACTGGGCTGCGCGCCGCTTGACGCCGCAGCAGATCGCCTACGCGGCGACCGATGCTTGGGCGTGCCGCGAGCTGTATCTCCGCTTCAAGGAACTGAACATGGTCTGATGACCGACGTGGTGACCAAGACGCTGGCATCCGCGGCCCCACACGCTACCCAAGCTGCGTAGCCGCCTCTTACGGGCTGCAGGACGGCGAAAAGGGTCCGTGCCAACCCTGCAAGGTCAGGTACACCATCGTCGCCCAACTCAGAATGCCGGCGAGTGTCTTCTTGCACAGTCTCGGCCGGCTGCTGCCTCACGACGACGTGCCGCCGCTCGACCCTCAGCTGCCGGTCGATGTCTTCAAGAGCCGCCCTTCAACGAACGATAACAAGGACGACGGTGGAGGCACGCTCGCCCGCCTCGGACTCCCCTTGCCGCTCCCGCCAATCACTCGACCCGCGCGCCGGTTGGCCGCTGATCGGCCGCCGCAGTCCGGCGTCCCGTCAGCATTCGGGCTATGGGCGGAGAAGCCTGGTCGACCGCAGCATGTCCACGACCTGGTTGATGTAGGCCGGCATGTCCTGCCGCACCGTCGCCGGGTTGAACGTCGGCACGTTGAAGGTCCATACCGGCTTCGCGGTCTGCACATCGAACAGCGTGGTGTAGACCGTGGCGCGCTGGTAATCGATCTCGACGGTGGGCTGGTACCAGCCGCCGTACATGCCTGCCCCGCCATACGGGTAGGCCCCGCCGTAATACCCCGGGCCGTATCCAGCCACGGGCGGCGCCATCACCAATTCGGACTGCGCGGAGAAATCGGAGATCCGGGCGAGCAGCACGCCATCGGCGCCGGACTGCGTGACCGCGGCGCGGATGGTCCCCTCATCGGGCGGGCGGTCGGTCGGCATGAACTGCCAACCGGGCACGGCGAGCACACCCGCGTCCTGCAGCGCCGACACCATGCGGTTCTCGAATCCCCGCTGGTCGGCGAGGTCGCGCGCGCTGAGCCCCACGACGAAGATCTTCCGGAACCCCTGTCCCGCATACGCCGGATCGAGCCAGGCGGTGGGCTGATTCGGAGTCGCGCAACCGGCGACCAGGAAAGTCGCGGCGACCCCCCTCAAGGTGTGATGCAAAAACTTGTGCATGCAGTACTCCTCAGACGTCGGTTGGCCACGATCGGTCCATCCGGCGCGCGAGACTATACCGCAAACGATCTTCGGGCTTCTCCAACGCTCGGAGCAACTCGACCAAGGCATCGAACCTCATACGGTCCACCGGCGCCGCGCGGGCTGTGACGGACCAATACACTACCGATGGGTCGCAGTGGAGTAGAAACTCCACCGTCTGGAGTTGGTCGATCTCGACATCTCTACGCCGAGGAGCGAGAACGACCCGAAGCCGACGCACAGCGCGCTCCAGACCGGTCATCGAAACCTATGGAAGCAGCCGTTCACACTACGGTAACGGCAGGTATCTACGTTCCAGCAAGAGCGCCACGGCGGGCAAGAAGGCACACGCACTCCACATCGTCGACAGCGGTAACCCGCTACCCCTTACGGCCTCAAGGTCTGGATGTAGTCTTGGATCTCCGTGGCCGTCTTGCGTGTCGCCAGCGGATCGACCGCCCCGGCGATGAGCGGATTACCGCGCAGCCCGAACAAGTGACGAATGATGAGCAGGCCGTCGGTGAGCGCATCGGCCTGGCCGTTGCCGTCGACATCCAGGACGGGCTTGATATCCGTCAGGTAGTCGCCGATTTTCGCTGCGGTAATCCTCTTCGCGTTTGGCCCGAGCGCCCCGCCAATCAATGATGGGCCCGACAAGCCGAAAAGATAGCGGATGGTGAGCAAGCCATCGGTCAGCGCATCATAGGTGGTGTCCGGTGTGCTGAGATCGATGTCGAGGGACGCAAGGGTTCCCGCCGGGGCGAATGTCGCCGAAACGGACTTCACGACGTCGGTGGTCACCGTGCAGCCGGCGGCACCGGTGCAGGCGCCCAGCCAACCGGTGAAGACCGATCCCCCGGTCGAGTTCGCACTCAACACCACGCCGGGGCCGGCCGGAAAGGGGAAGACGCACGTACCCGGACAAGTGATGCCTGCCGGCGCGCTGGTCACGGTACCCGTCCCGGTTCCGTTCACGGTCACGCTCAGGGTTACGGCGGGACCCGGCATCAACACGTTGGCCGGAACGGGGCGGTATCCCGCCAGGCCGTCACCCGTCGTTTGGCCGTAGAGGTTGTCGCCCCAGCATTTGATGCCGCCGCCGGTCGTCAGCGCACAGGAATGCTGGCTGCCTGTCGCGATCGCCAGCGCGCCGCTTCCGAGGCCGCTTACGTCGACGGGCGCCGTGCGCCCCCACACGAGCGACCCGTCACCGACCTGGCCGGACCAGGCCGCACCCCAGCACTTGACGCCGCCGCCGCTCATCAACGCACAGGTGTGCAAGTCGCCGCCGTCGACTGATGCCACGCCGGTGAGCATCCCGCTGACGTCGACCGGGGCCGTTCGCTGCGTGGTGGTGGTGTCGCCGAGCTGGCCGGAGCTGTTGGCACCCCAGCACTCGAGTCCGCCGCCGACGGTTTTCGCGCACGTGTGGTTGGCGCCTGCCGCGATCGCGAGCACGCCACTCGTGAGTCCGCTGACGTCGACCGGCGTCAGCTTCTGCGCCGTCGTGTCGTCGCCCAATTGGCCGTTCGCATTGTTGCCCCAGCACTTGACGCCCCCGACACTCGTCAGCGCACACGTGTGCTGGTTGCCCGCCACGATCGCGAGCACGCCGCTGCCGAGCCCGCTCACGTCGGTCGGGACCAGCTTCTGCGCCGTGGTGTCGTCGCCCAATTGCCCGCTGCCGTTTGCCCCCCAGCACTTGACCACGCCGCCGCTGGCGATGGCGCAGCTGTGCTGACCTCCGGCGGCGATCGCCAGTGCGCCGCTCGCGAGGCCGCTGACGACCGCCGCGGTAGGCCGCCCCGTGGTCGTGTTGTCGCCGAGCTGGCCGTTCGCGTTGTACCCCCAGCACTTGACCCCGCCGCCGGTGACGAGGGCGCACGAATGATTCCTGCCCAGCCCCGCGACCAGCACGCCGCTCGTCAGCCCGCTCACGTTCACCGCCGTCAGCGCATGCGTGCGCGTGCCGTCGCCGACCTCGCCGCTGCCGTTGGCGCCGAGGCACTTCAGTCCGCCGCCTGACGTAATCGCGCAGGTTCGACCAAAGCCCGCGGCAACATCGGCCATGCCGCTACCGAGTCCGCCCACATCGACCGGGGTGACCCGCACGGCGTCATCGGTGCCGTCGCCGAGCTGGTCGCTGTCGTTGGAGCCCCAGCACTGCACCCCACCCCCATTCAGGGCGGCGCAGGCGTGCGTTGACCCGCCGCTGATGGCGGCCACGCCGCTCGCCAGCCCGGTGACATCGACCGGCGCCAGACGGTTGGCGTTGGTGCCGTCGCCCAGGGGGCCGAGTTCGTTGTTGCCCCAGCACTTCGCGGCACCGCCGACCGTCACCGCGCACGTGAAGTTGTAGCCTGCCTCGATCGCCGCGACGCCGGTCGTGAGACCGCTGACATCGACCGCCTGATTGCGCTGCGCCGACGTGTTGTCGCCGAGCTGGCCGGTGTAGTTGGCGCCCCAGCACTTCGCGCCGCCTGGGGTCATGCGCACGCAGGTGTGATTGCCGCCGGCGGTGATCGCCGCGACCCCGCTCGGAAGGCCGGTGGCGTCGACCGGGACGAGCTTCTGCGCGGTCGTGCTGTCGCCAAGCTGGCCGGAGCTGTTGGCACCCCAGCACTTGACGCCGCCACCGGTGGTCAGCGCGCACGTGTGAGAGGCACCGGCGGCAATCGCGAGCACACCGCTCGCCAGCCCCACGACGTCGACCGGCGTCAGCTTCTGCGCCGTCGTGTTATCCCCGAGCTGGCCGTTCGAATTGTTGCCCCAGCACTTGACGCCGCCGCCCGTCGTCACCGCACAGGTGTGGTAATGGCCGGCCGCGACTGCTGTCGCACCACTCGTGAAGCCATTGACGTCGACCGGCTCCCGCCGGACCGTCGTCGAATTGTCGCCGAGCTGGCCGTTGCCGTTGCTGCCCCAGCACTTGATCCCGCCGCCGGTGGTCAGCGCGCAACCGTGGTAAAAACCTGTCGTGATCACCGTGACGCCGCTCGTGAGGCCACTTACGTCGACGGCGAACTGGCGCTGCAGATAGCTGCCGTCGCCGATGCTGCCATTGCCATTGCTGCCCCAGCACTTGACGCCGCCGGTCGTGGTCAGTGCGCACGAAAACTGGCCGCCGACCGCTACCGTGGCGACTCCGGACAGCGGTACCTGCGCCTGCGCCGGGAGCATCCAGGATCCCGGCAACAAAGCGACCGCTACAGCAGCCACCCCGCGCCATTGACCGAAGAACGCCGTGATCAATCCGATGACGGATGCTGCGATTCGAGCACGCATTTCTCGACTCCTGACGGGAGAGGCGCGCGCAGGCTCGTGCACCACTTCGGACGCGGGCGAGAGCGCGGGAGGGCGAGGGTCCCGCGCGCGCCGCGCGGGAGGATGCGCCCATCGGGCGCGATACGGACAGAGAGGAATTGAGAGTCGCCAGCGCGTTCAGCGGTCCCACCGTCCATGCAGGGATGGACACGGCTGCCGCACGCTGCGCCACCCGAGACCACTTGCGCCCCCAAGAGGGTCAATTCCAGACTAACTCAACGACAAAGTCTACGCCGCCGCCGCGGGTTCGGTGCAGCGATGATTCGCAAATCTGAACCAAACTTGCGGTAGGTCAAATGCGATTCGCGCTGCATTGCCTGACGAAGCGGATCCCGTGGCAGCGCGATGGGCCGGCATGATGTGCGACCCGCACGCGCTGTGGGCGCATTGCCGTCGCCGGCACCTGCGCGATGGCGTTGGCCTCGAGCCCGCTCGCGGCACTGAAGATGACCCCGCCCGTGGGGGTGGAGTCGAACACGCCGTCGATGACGACGCAATGAGATGGGCACACGCTGCGCCCCTTGCACGAGAACGCGATCAGGAAATCGTGCCCGCACTGCCCGCACCGCGCCCGGGCAAAGCCATGCGCAAGGATTCCCCATTCCAGGTAACGGCGGAACTCCCGCTCCACATGCGCCGGCACCGGCCCGGCATCGTAGTGGCCCTCGTGGCAGTGGGCGAGCCAGGTCTCGAAGTGCTCCTGGACGCAGCGATAGAGCACACTCCCGCTCGGCCGACGCGGCTGGTACCGCCCCAGTGCGCGTTCCCTCCGGCACGCGCCGTCCATGCCTGCCCCCTCGTCGAGCGTGGAGGCTCAAGCGTGGGTGGCACGCGGTGCCGGCGGCCATTGGCCGCTGGGCGTGGGTCGCGCGGCCGAGGCAGGTTGACAGAGTACCCGGCGGCGGCCGGGGGTCACCAGGCGCCGGTCGCCTCGTCAATGGCCGCTTACCGGAAAATTCCACAGCGATACTGACCGGCAGCCGTTGGCCGGACTGAGAGGCTGAGAGTCATTCGCGATCGGCCGCAGTGGATATCAATGACGGGATCGTCGCATTGATTCCGGTACGACGAAGACCGCACAGATTCACGTCGCCTGGTCGGGAAACGCGACATCTGCGAGCTGAATCAGCGTCAAATCCGGGCACGCAGCAAACGCGCCACTTCGGGAAATGTGCCAGCTCGCTCAGCGCACAGGAATTGGCTTCTTGGTCGCCCGCGGTTGAAATTCCAGCCAGTACGATACTTGATGTATCTCAATTCCAATCACGCGTTGCGCGCAATTTATTTTCTTCATGGTACTGGTCGGGGTGAGAGGATTTGAACCTCCGACATCTTGCTCCCAAAGCAAGCGCGCTACCGGGCTGCGCTACACCCCGAAGTGTGTGATTATGCCATCCGCCCCTCCACGCTTCCCGGAGAACATCCCATGAGCACCCCCCGAAAGGTCGCCGTCGTCGTCGGCAGCCTGCGCAAGGCTTCGTTGAATCGCAAGATGGCCCGCGTCCTGATCGCGATGGCGCCGCCGCCGCTGGAGCTCGCCATCGTCGAGATCGGCACGCTGCCGCTCTACAACGAGGAGTGGGACACCGACGCTCCGCCGCCGGTGCAGGAGTTCAGGCGGCAGGTCGCGGCGGCGCAAGCCGTGCTGTTCGTGACGCCGGAATACAACCGCTCGGTGCCAGGTGCCCTGAAGAACGCCATCGACGTCGGCTCGCGCCCGTCCGGCAAGAGCGTCTGGAGCGGCAAGCCGGGTGCGGTCATCAGCGTCTCACCGGGCGCGTTGGGCGGCTTCGGCGCCAATCACCACCTGCGCCAGTCGATGGCCTGTCTCGACGTGCCGATGCTGCAGCAGCCCGAGATGTACATCGGCCACGCCGCCGCGCTGTTCGACGACAGCGGCGCGCTGGTCAACGACAAGACACGGGAGCTCCTGCAGAAATTCCTGCTGGCGTTCGCGCGCTGGATCGAGCGCAACGCGCCGCGCTGAATCGCCCGCGGCGCGGGCGCTGCGCCCAAGCAGCCCGGGTTGAGCGCCAGCGAAACCCGGGCCACGACAACCGCGGATTCGCTGCTCACCGCGCGAACTTGCGGATCACTGCGAGCGCCTCCGCGATCGCGCGGTCGCCGTCCCCCGACTTCACCGCGTGCTGGACGCAGCCGTGCAGATGGTGCTCGAGCAATTGCAGCGCCAGCGCGTCGAGCGCCGACTGCACGGCGCTGACCTGCGTCAGGATGTCGATGCAGTAGCGGTCCTCGTCGATCATGCGGCCGATGCCGCGCACCTGGCCTTCGATGCGGTTGAGTCTCCTGGCCAGAGCGGCGCCGTCCGCCCGCGCGACGAGCGGGTGCGCCGGATGCGCGCCCGGCTCAGCCCGGGACGTCATAGCCCGCGCCCTCGATCGCCGCGCGCAGCGCCGGCGGATTCGTGCGCGCGGGATCGAACGTGACGCGCGCCGCGCCGGGAGTCAGCGTGACCGCAACGTCGCCCACGCCCGCCACCGCCTTCAACACGCGCGTCACGCCGGCAACGCAGCCGCCGCAGGTCATGCCCTCAACCTTGAAGTCCACCGTTTCCATCGTCGTCTCCTTCATCAGAGTCCTGCCCCGTGCAGCCCGGCGTTGAGCACAGCGAAGCCCGGGGCAGCGCCGGACACGGGCACGCCCACCCGGGTTTCGCTGCGCTCAACGCCGGGCTACGCATCACGCGCGCGGCCGCCAGCGCCGCAAGAGCAGCGCGTTCCCCACCACCGACACCGAGCTCGCCGCCATCGCCGCGCCGGCGATCACCGGACTCAGCAGCCCGACCGCCGCGAGCGGTATGCCCAGCACGTTGTAAGCGAACGCGAAGAACAGGTTCTGGCGGATCCTGGCGAGCGTCGCCCGCGACAGCAGGATCGCGTCGACGACCGCGTTCAGATCGCTGCGCACGAGCGTCACGTCGGCGGCGGCGATGGCGATGTCGGCCCCGGCGCCGACCGCGAAGCTGACGTCGGCGGCGGCAAGCGCGGGCGCATCGTTGATGCCGTCGCCCACCATGCCGGTGATCACGCCCTGCGCCTTCATCGCTTGAACGGCGGCGGCCTTGTCCGCCGGCATGGCGCCGGCGCGGCAGTCGGCGATGCCGACGGCGGCGGCCACGCTGCGCGCGGTTTCCGCGTTGTCGCCGGTGAGCATGATGACGTCGATGCCGGCCGCCTTGAGACGGGCGATCGCGGCGGCGGACGTCGGCCGGATGCGGTCGGCGAGCCCGAGGACGCCGATGACGCTACCCGTGGCTGCCACGCCGACGAACGTCTTGCCGGCGCGCGCGAGCTTCGACGCCGTCGCGGGCGGCACGACCAAACCGTTTTCCGCGAGAAAGGCGAGCGAGCCGGCCAGCGCTTCGCCGGGTCCAGACGCGACGCGGCCGCGAGCGCCCTTGCCCGGCACCGACACGTAGTCCTGCACCGGCTGCGGCTCGATCCCTTCGCCGCGTGCCGCGGCCAGCACCGCCCGTGCGAGCGGATGCGTCGAGCCCTGTTCGAGAGCGGCCGCGATGCGCAGCACGTCCGCGCGCGACGCGCCGTCGAATGCGATGACATCGGTGACCGCGGGGGTGCCTTCGGTGAGCGTGCCGGTCTTGTCGACGATCAGCGTCGTGAGGCGTCCCGCTTGCTCGAGCGCGGTTGCGTTGTGGATGAGGATGCCCAACTGCGCACCGCGGCCGGTGCCGACCATGATCGCCGTCGGCGTCGCGAGGCCCAGCGCGCAGGGGCACGCAATCACCAGCACGGCGACCGTGTTGACGAGCGCCTGCGTGCCGTCGCCGGCGAGCCACCAGGTCACGACGAACGTGAGCGCGGCGATGGCCACTACGATGGGCACGAACACGCCAGCCACACGGTCGGCGAGGCGCTGGATCGGCGCCTTCGAACCCTGCGCCTCGGCGACCAGCCGCACGATGCCCGCGAGCAGCGTGGCGCTGCCGACACCCGTCGCGTCGCAGGTTACCAGGCCGTCCTGGTTCAGCGTGCCGGCAAGCACGTTGGCGCCCACGGTCTTGGCCACGGGCACGCTCTCGCCGGTCAGCATGCTCTCGTCGACCGTCGCCGTGCCGGCAGCGACGATGCCGTCGACCGGGATGCTCTCGCCGGCGCGAACGACGAAGCGCTCGCCCAGCGCGACCTCCGCCAGCGGAACTTCGACGATCGCGCCTGCCCGCTCCACGCGCGCAGTCTTCGGTTGCAGCTTCAGCAACCCTTCGAGCGCCGCCGACGTGCCCGCCTTGGCGCGCGCCTCGAGCAGCTTGCCGAGCAGCACCAGCGTGATCACGGCCGCGCCCGCTTCGAAATACACGTGCAGATGGGAGAGCCCGAGCAGCGTGACCGTGGCGCTGAACGCCCAGGCCATCGTGGTGCCGAGCGCGATCAGCACGTCCATGTTGGCCGCGCCGCCGCGCAGCGCGTTGAAGGCGCCGGCGTAGAAGCGGCGGCCGATCCAGAACTGCACCGGCGTCGCGAGCGCAAGCTGCAGCCAGCGCGGCAGCAGGTCCGCGTGCGCGGCGCCGCCGAACCAGTCGCCCTGCAGCAGCATCGGTCCCATCTGCGCGAGCAGCGGTGCGGTCAGCAGGGCGGCAACGACCACCTCGCGCTTCAGCGCGGCGTGGGCCGCGGCCTTGCGCTGCCTGTCGTCGCGCCGCTCCTGCTCCGGATCGCGGCGCAGGAACGCGTGATAGCCGGCGCGCTCGACGGCGGCGATGAGCTTGCCGGAATCGACGAGGGCGGGATCGAAGCGCGCGGTGGCGGTTTCGGTGGCGAAATTGACGTTCGCCGCGACACCGGGGACGCGGTTCAGGACTTTCTCGATCCGCGCGGCGCACGCGGCGCAGGTCATGCCTTCGAGGCCGAGCTCCACGCGCTCCGCAGCGGCCGCGGTGGGAGGAACGGGAACGGCGGCGGAAACGGTGGCTGCCATGGCGGCAGGTTATACCCTGGATGGGTATGTGTCAATATACCCCATCGGGGTACCGCCGACGCGATCAGAACGGGTAGAACTCTTCGACTGTCGCGAAGGTCGTGCTCATGGCGCTTCTTCCCCTCGCTTGGTCGTGCCGGCTCGTTGGGTTGTGGGTCAGGCCATCGGGTGCGCAAAAAATTCGGCCACGCTCGCCAGCGCCCGGTCGACATCGGCGGCGGCGACATCGAGGTGCGTCACCCACCGCTGCCGCGTGGTGCCGGTGATCATGACGCCGTCGGCAGCGAGATGCGCGGCGAACGGCGCGGCAACGTCGGCCGGCACGCCGACGAACACCATGTTGGTGTGCGCCGGCGAGACGTCGAGCCGGTCGTGCTTCGCCAACCCGGCGGCGAGCCGGGCGGCGTTGTCGTGGTCCTCGGCGAGCCGCGGAATGTGATGGGCGAGCGCATGACTGCCGGCGGCGGCGAGGATCCCTGCCTGCCGCATGCCGCCGCCCAGCATCTTGCGCCAGCGCCGCGCCGCCTTGATGAACTCCGCCTTGCCGCAGAGCAGCGAGCCGACCGGCGCGCCGAGTCCCTTCGACAGGCACACCGAGACCGAGTCGAAACCCTGCGCGATGGCGCGGGGCGCAACACCCTGCGCCACAGCGGCATTCCAGAGCCGCGCGCCATCCAGATGCAGCGCGAGTCCGCGACGATCGGCAAGATCGCGTGCCGCCTGCGCATAGCCCCCCGGCAGCACGCGGCCGCCGATCGTGTTCTCCAGCGCGATCAGGCGGGTGCGCGCGAAGTGCGAATCGTCGGGCTTGATCGCGGCCTCGATGTCCGTGAGCGGCAGCGTTCCGTCGCGCGCATTGTTCAGCGGCTGCGGCTGCACGCTGCCGAGCACCGCCGCGCCGCCGGCCTCGTAGCGATACGTGTGCGCCTCCTGGCCGACGATGAACTCGTCGCCGCGCGCGCAGTGCGTCATGATGCCGATCAGGTTCGACTGCGTGCCCGACGGGACGAACAGCGCGGCCTCGAAGCCGAGCAACGCGGCCGTCTGCGCTTCCAGTGCATTGATGCTGGGGTCGTCGCCGAAGACGTCGTCCCCGACCGGCGCCGCGGCCATCACGGCGCGCATTGCCGGCGTCGGCCTAGTTACGGTGTCGCTGCGAAAATCCGTTGCCATGATCATCCCTCGCGCTTCAGCTGCGGAAACAGGATCACATCGCGTATCGACGGGCTGTCCGTCAGCAACATCACCAGCCGGTCGATGCCGATGCCTTCGCCCGCCGTCGGCGGCAGGCCGTATTCGAGCGCGCGGATGTAGTCGGCGTCGTAGTACATCGCCTCCTCGTCGCCCGCCTCCTTCGCCAGCGCCTGCGCGGCAAAGCGCGCCGCCTGGTCCTCGGGATCGTTCAATTCCGAGAAGCCGTTGGCGAGTTCGCGGCCGGTGATGAACAGCTCGAAGCGGTCGGTCACCAGCGGGTTGGCGTCGTTGGCACGAGCGAGCGGGCTGACGTCGGTCGGATGCGCGACGATGAACGTCGGCTGCACGAGCTTGTCCTCGGTGGTCGCCTCGAACAGCTTCAGCTGCAGCAGGCCGAGGCCGTCGGTCGCGAACACCTCGGTGCCGAACGGCACCAGCGCCACTTGCAGGTACTCGGGCTTTCCCAGCTCGGCCAGCGGATAGCGCGGGTTGTACTGGTGGATTGCCTGCGGCATCGTCAGGCGGTCGAAGCGCCGGCCGAAGTCGATCGCGGTACCCTGATAGCTGAAGCTGGTGGTGCCGAGCACCTTCTGCGCGACCTCGCGGAAGAGCGTCTCGGTGAGGTCCATCAGGTAGTGATAGTCCTGGTAAGCCTCGTAGAACTCGAGCATCGTGAACTCCGGATTGTGCCGGGTCGAGATGCCTTCGTTGCGGAAATTGCGGTTGATCTCGAACACCTTCTCGAGGCCGCCGACGACCAGTTTCTTGAGATAGAGCTCCGGCGCGATGCGCAGGAACAGCTCCATGTCGAGCGCATTGTGGTGCGTGACGAAAGGGCGCGCCGCCGCGCCGCCCGGGATCGCGTGCATCATCGGCGTCTCGACTTCGAGGTAGCCGCGGGCAACGAAAAATTCGCGCATCGCCTGCACGATCTGCGAGCGCTTGAAGAACACGCCGCGCGACGCGGGGCTCATGAGGAGATCGACGTAGCGTTGCCGGTACTTCTGCTCCTGGTCGGCGAGGCCGTGGAATTTCTCGGGCAACGGCCGCAGCGATTTCGACAGCAGGCGAATCGACGCGGCCTTGACCGACAGCTCGCCGGTCTTGGTCTTGAACAGGCGGCCCGTCGCGCCGACGATGTCGCCCAGGTCCCAGTGCTTGAACGCGTCGTGCACCTCGGCACCGAGAGCGTCGGTGGTGACGTAGAGCTGGATGCGCCCGCTCATGTCCTGGAGCGTCGCGAAGCTCGCCTTGCCCATCACCCGCTTCAGCATCATGCGGCCGGCGATGGTCACGACGATGCCGAGCGGCTCGAGTTCCTCGTTGCCCTTCGCGTCGTGCGCGGCGTGCAGCTCGCCGGCCAGCGCATCGCGGCGGAAGTCGTTCGGGAAGGCGTTGCCGCCCTCGCGCAGCGACGCGAGCTTGCCCCGGCGCTCGGCGATGATCTGGTTCTCGTCCGGGAGGGTGCCCATGTCCGCCGGATTGCCCCGGGTTTCGCCGGGCTCAACCCGGGCTGCGGACGCCCGGGCGGGCGCCGGCGGCTTGTCCTTCCTTTCGTCGGCCATCGTCAAACTCCCTGTTTCAGGCTCGCTGCGATGAAGTCGTCGAGGCCGCCGTCGAGCACGCGCTGCGTGTCGCCGACTTCGTAGTTGGTGCGCAGGTCCTTGATCCGCGACTGGTCGAGCACGTACGAGCGGATCTGGTGGCCCCAGCCGACGTCGGTCTTGGAATCCTCGAGCTTCTGCTGCGCGGCCTGCCGCTTGCGCAGCTCGTGCTCGTAGAGGCGCGATTTCAGCATCGCCATCGCTTCGGCGCGGTTGCGGTGCTGCGAGCGGTCGTTCTGGCACTGTACGACGATGTTGGTCGGCAGGTGCGTCATCCGCACCGCGGAATCGGTCTTGTTGATGTGCTGGCCGCCCGCCCCGGAGGCGCGGAAAGTGTCGATGCGCAGATCGGCGGGATTGATCTCGATCTCGATCGAATCGTCGACCTCGGGGGAGACGAACACGCTGGCGAACGACGTGTGCCGCCGGGCGTTGGAATCGAACGGGCTCTTGCGCACCAGCCGGTGGATGCCGGTTTCGGTGCGCAGGTAGCCGTACGCGTGCTCGCCGGTGACCTTGAGCGATGCGCTCTTGATGCCGGCGACGTCCCCCGGCGTCTCTTCGAGCAGTTCGGTCACGTAGCCGCGCCGCTCGCAGTAACGCAGGTACATCCGCAGCAGCATCGACGCCCAGTCCTGCGCCTCGGTGCCGCCCGCGCCCGCCTGGATGTCGAGGAAGCACGGGTTGGGGTCCATCGGATGGTTGAACATCCGTCGGAACTCGAGACCGGCGACGATCGTTTCGGCCGCCGCGACGTCGTTACCCACCGCCTCGAGCGTCGGATCGTCGCTGTCGGCGCGAGCAAGCTCGAAGAGTTCGCCGCTGTCCTTCAACGTGGTGTCGAGCGTGGACAGCGTGCCGACGACGTCGTCGAGCTGCTTCTTTTCCTTGCCGAGCTCCTGGGCCCGTTGCGGGTTGTCCCAGATCTTCGGGTCTTCGAGCTCGCGCGCAACTTCCTCCAGGCGCGCCGCCTTCACATCGAAGTCAAAGATACCTCCGCAGGTCGGCGGCGCGTGCCCGCAGACCCGTGATTGACGCGGCGATCTGGTTCAGCTGTTCGGCTTCCATTATTTGCACTCTCGAAGCAAACTGAAATTATACCGTACCCCGGAATCGCTCCCGCCGCGCGATAATCCGTTTCCATGCACACGCCGCCGGAATTCAGTCCCTCGCACCACCTGCCCGCTGTCGTCGCCGACTCCGCGCTGGCGTTCGCGTTCGTCGATGGGAAGCTGCTCGTCGCCGGCGGTGCCGACGACCCTCCCGTCGTTCCGACGCTCGCCGAACTCGACGCCGCGGGCGCGTGCGGCGTGCAGCATTACCTCGGCGAGCTCTCGGGCATCCCCTGCCTCGCGCTCGTGCTGGCGGACGACACACCCGCACCCGCCGGATTCCGAGCAGCCGGACTGCGTTCGCTGTTCTTCGCGCTGCCTGAATCGTTGCTGGCGCTCGCCGGACGCGCTTTCCAGATCGCGGAATGGGATCGCACGCATCGCTATTGCGGCCGCTGCGCGATGCCCATGCGCGACCGGGCCGGCGAGCGGGCCAAGGAGTGCCCGGCCTGCGGCCACATCGCGTACCCGCGTAATTCTCCAGCCATGATGGTGCTGGTCACCCGCGGCAGCGACCTGCTGCTCGCTCGTTCGCACCGCTTTCCGGGCGCGATGTACAGCGCGCTCGCCGGCTTCGTCGAGCCCGGCGAGACGATCGAGGATTGCATCCACCGCGAAGTCCGCGAGGAAGTCGGCGTCGGCGTCACCGGCATCACCTATTTCGCCAGCCAGTCGTGGCCGTTCCCGCATTCGCTGATGATCGCGTACACGGCGGAATACGCCGGCGGCGACATGCGGCCGTGCGACGAGGAGATCGCCGACGCGCAATGGTTCACGCTCGACGCGCTGCCCAGCCTGCCCAACCGGGTGTCGATCGCGCGCCGCCTGATCGACGCGACGATCGAGCGGTTGCGGCAACTGCGGTAGAATCGCGCCTTCCGCCGATGCCTTAAGTCCGTGCCACTCAACTTCCGCGCTTTCCGCGCCGCACTCGCCCTGGGCCTCGCGCTCTCGGCCCCGCTTTCCGGCGTCGGTGCCGCGCCGGAGCAGGAGCCGGCCGCGGTCGTCCCGGCCGAGCTGTCCGGGGACGCCCGCAAGGCCTACAACCAGGGGCTGCGCGAAACCCGGGACCTGATGACGCGGAAGGAGTATGCGGCGGCGAACGCGCGGATCGACGCGCTGCTCGCCACGCGGCCGCGCGAGCCGCAGGCGCGCTTCCTCAAAGGCGTCGCGCAGACCGAGCAAGGGCAGACCGCGGCCGCGATCGCGACGTTCCGGGGCTTGGTCGAAGACTACCCGGAGCTGCCCGAACCCTACAACAATCTGGCGGTCATCTACGCGCAGAAGGGCGACTACGAGAACGCGCGCATCGTGCTGGAGACCGCGATCCGCGCCTCACCCGACTGGGCCGTGGCGCACGAAAATCTGGGCGACGTCTACGCCCGGCTCGCCGCGGCCGAGTACAATCGCGCCGCCGCGTTGGACAAGGCCAACAAGACCGCCCCGGCGAAACTGGTGCTGGTGCGCCAGCTGCTCGCGCCAAAATGAGACCGCCGCACGCCATTATTTCAACCCACGAAGGAGCTTCCGCATGTTGCGTCGCCCGTTTCTGATTGTCCTCGCCGCACTGGCGATGTCCTCGCTCGCCGCCACGCTGCCCGCGGCCGCGGCGAACCCGCAGGTCGAGTTCGACACCACGGCGGGCAAGATCCGCGTCGAGCTCTTCGCCGACGCCGCGCCGAAGACCGTGGCCAACTTCCTCGACTACGTGAAGGCCAAGCACTACGACGGCACGCAGTTCCACCGCGTCATTCCGAACTTCATGATCCAGGGCGGCGGCTTCACGCCCGACTTCCAGCAGAAGCCGACCAAGCCGCCGGTGCCGATCGAATCCGAACAGTCGAGCAAGGCCGGCATGCTGAACGTCGCGGGCACGCTGGCGATGGCGCGCACCGGCGACCCGAACTCGGCAACGGCGCAGTTCTTCATCAACGTCAACGACAACAAGTTCCTCAACTTCCGTTCCGCCGACCCGCAGGGCTACGGGTACACGGTGTTCGGCAAGGTGGTGGCGGGCATGGATGTCGTCGACAAGATCGCGAAGGCGCCCACCGGCGCCGGCGGCCCCTTCCCCAAGGACGTGCCGGCGGAGAAGGTCATCATCACCAAGGCCGTCGTCATCGACGCCAAATAGGGCAACGCTCATGGTCATCCTGCACACCAACCACGGCGACATCACCCTCGAGCTCGACGCCGCGAGCGCGCCGAAGAGCGTCGCGAACTTCCTGCAATACGTCCGCGATGGCCACTACGACAATACGGTGTTCCATCGCGTCATCGATGGCTTCATGATCCAGGGCGGCGGCATGGAACCGGGAATGAAACAGAAGCCCACGCGCGCCGGCGTCGCCAACGAGGCTGCCAACGGGCTCAAGAACAGGCGCTACACGGTGGCGATGGCGCGCACGTCGGATCCGCACTCGGCGACCGCACAGTTCTTCATCAACGTCGGCGACAACGACTTCCTCGACCACACGGCACCGACGGCGCAGGGCTGGGGCTACTGCGTGTTCGGCAAGGTGACCTCCGGGCAGGACGTCGTCGACCGGATCAAGGCCGTGGCCACGGCCAGCAGCGGCTCCCACCAGAACGTGCCGCGCGAGGACGTGATCGTCCTGCGTGCCGAGGAAGTCGCGGCGTAATGCCGCCGGCGCTGTTCGTCTCCGATCTGCACCTGTCGCCGGTTCGCCCGGCGCTCCTCGACGCGTTCGACACGTTCTGCGCGGGTCCCGCGCGGCGCGCCGGTGCGCTCTATGTCCTCGGCGACCTGTTCGATACCTGGATCGGCGACGACCAGTTGCGCGACCCGGTCGCCGCCCGGGTCGCTTCGGCGTTGCGCAAGGTGTCCGCAGCCGGCGTTCCCGTCGGCGTGATCTACGGCAATCGCGACATGCTGATCGGACAGCGCTTCGCCGAGGCCGCCGGGGCGACGTTGTTGCCGGAGCAGGTCGTCGTCGACCTGCACGGCGTGCCCACGCTGCTGCTGCACGGCGATGAGCTGTGCACCGACGACGAAGCCTACCAGCGCCTGCGCGTGTGGTGGCACGACAGGACGCGGCAGCGCCGCTTCCTCGCGCTGCCGTACGCGCTTCGCCGCGGCATCGGCGCATGGTTCCGGCGCAAGAGCCGGACGGCGACCGCCGGCAAGACGCGGCAGATCATGGATGTCAACGCCGACGCCGTCGTGCAGGCACTGCGCGCGCACGGCGTCCGCCGGATGATTCACGGCCACACCCATCGGCCGGCACGCCACGAGCTCGTCGTCGACGGCCGCGCCTGCGAGCGGTGGGTGCTGTCCGATTGGTACGACCGCGGCAGCTATCTGGAGGTCGACGAAGCGGGCGCGAGGGCGCGGGACGTCGTCTGATTCGTAAACCGGGCTAAACCGGGGACAGACCCGTAAATCGGGTAAATCGGGGTCTGTCCCCGATTTACCAGATTTATGGAAACCGTGGTCTGTCCCCGATTTACCCGATTTACGGGTCTGTCCCCGGTTTAGCCCGGCCTGAGCGCCTGCGCGAAATCACCGATCAGGTCGTCGCGGTCCTCGATGCCCACCGACATGCGGATCAGCGTCTCGGCGATCCCCATCGCAGCGCGGCGCGCAGCACCCATTTCCCAGAATATCGTGTGCGCGACCGGAATGGCGAGCGTCCGGTTGTCGCCGAGATTCGACGATGACACGACGATGTCGAGCCGGTTGAGGAAATCGAAACAATCGATGTCGTCGTGCAGCTCGAACGACAGCAGGCCGCCGAAGCGGCCGAAGAGATCCTGCGCGAGCGCGTGCTGCGGGTGCGACGCCAGTCCGGGGTAGTGGACGGCCCGCACCCGGGGATGCGCGGCAAGGAACGCAGCGAGCGCCTGCGCGTTGGCGCAGGTGCGCTCCATGCGCAGCGCCAGCGTCTCCGCGCCGACGGCGATGTGATGCGCCTGCTCGGCCGACAGCGTCCCGCCCCAGTCGCGCAGGCCCTTCTTGCGCAGCTGGGTCATGCCCCACGTCGCGGGCGCTCCGGCTTTGTAGTTCTCGGCGATGCTGGCGAAGCGCGTCCAGTCGAAGAGCCCGGTATCGGTGACGCTGCCCGCGAGCGCGTTGCCGTGGCCGCCGATGTATTTGGTGAGGGCGTTGACGACGAGACCGGCACCGACCGACTTCGGCCGGAAGAGCCAGGGCGAGGTCATCGTGTTGTCCACGACATAGAGGATGCCGCGCTCGGCGCACAGCGCGCCGATCCGCGCGAGGTCGGCCACCTGCGTGCGCGGATTCGCGATGGTCTCGACGAACACCATCCGCGTCGCCGGCGTCAGCGCCTGCAGGACATTGGCGACATCGGTCGCGTCGACGAACGTGATCGGCATGCCGCGCGCGGCGAGCGTGCCGAACATGCTCACGGTGTTGCCGAACAGGAACTGGCTGGCGACGACGTGGTCGCCTTCGCGGAGCAGCGCGAGCATCACCGCGCCGATCGCGGCCATGCCGGTGGCGAACACGACCGTCGCGACGCCGCCTTCCATGGCGGTGACCTTGGCCTCGAGCGCCGCCGCGGTCGGATTTCCCTGGCGGCCGTACGCGTACCCCTTGGCCTTGCCCTGAAATACAGCGGCGAGCTCGCGCGCATCGCGGTAGCCGTACGCCACCGACAGGTGCAGCGGCTTGTGCAGCGCGCCGTGCTCGATGGCGGACTCGCGATCGGAATGGAGGATCGCGGTGGTGAAACCGCGCGGCGGCTTGGTGGCGCTCATCGAGACTCCCGGCCCGCCGGGATCGTCGTGCCGGCTACTTCAGCACTTCCTTCTTGATCGTCACGCACGACGTGCTCGTCGCCCGCAGCAGGAACACCCGCGCCGAAGGCCCGATGGTCAGGATGCCGATCTCCGACCCCAGCGGACCGCTCGGCGGCGAACCCTTGAAGATCTTGGCCGCCACGAGATTGCACGACTCGTTCCAGTACTGCACCGTCTCGTACACCGCGGCGCAGCCGATCACCGTGTTGGGGGAGAACGTGGCGCTGGCGTACGCGCGCGGAAAGCCCTCGGCCTGCACTTCGGCCGAGACCGAGACCATCATGTTGTCGGGCTCGCGTTCCGGCAGGAACAGCAGCGCGCTGCTTTGCGTGCCCTTGGTCAGGAAGTTCGCGACCTGGTCGACGCGTGCGGCGCAATTGCGCACGCCGGCAGCGAACATCTGCGTGGCGACCTGGTTCGTGGTCCCGGAGGCGATATTGCGGATGTGCTTCACCGTCGGCGTATCGGCATCGGCGGCACGCGCGCCCGCAGCCGCAAGCCCGCACGCGAGTCCCAGACACACCGTTCCCAGGCCGAGCTTGCGCAACATTCGATCAGGCGACCCCGTGGACGACACCGATGCCCGCCGCCGCGCCGACAGGACAGGCCGCTGTCGAGGGCAAGTCACGAAACGGCGCAACGCGACGCGAGATGACGTTGGTTGCAACCGGGAGACTGGCCCGACGGAGACGGTGGGCGCAACCCGGATCAGCGACCCACGACCGCCTTTGCCGTCCCGCAGCGTGAAGCTGCAGGACCTTGAACATCCCAGGTTGTCAGCCAATGCGCTCTCCGCGATATTCTACGAAAGCGCATCGCCGACCCTCCGGCAATCCCCCGGCGGTGAGCCGGGGGATCTTCCGCGATAGCCGTCTTACCAGTTCCAGCCGCCGCCGACACCCCAGGTGGTGTTGCCGCTGCCAGAGAAACCAACGCTCGCCTTCAGGATGCCGTCCTTCGCCACCCGCGCGCTGCCGCCGACCGCGACCGCGGCCTCGCCGTTGAAGCCACCGACGCCGACACCGAGCGAGAAGCTCTTGCCCTGATCGACCTGCGGGATGTTGGCCATCGCTGCCGTGCCCGAGATGCCGCGCGACATGTCCTTCTCCAATTCCTGGAATTGGCCAAAGTTCACCGCGTCGTACTGGTTCTGGCCGTCGGCGATGCCGGTCACGCGGAGCGGCGCGCCGCCGCTCGTGGTACCGAACGTCGCCCTGTTGTTGGCGAACACAAGCCCCGCGCCGCCACCGTTGATCTGCGCACCGGTGCTGTTCACGCCGACACTGTTGCCGGTGACTCCGCCGGCGCTCATCAGCACGCCGTTAACGCCGACCGTCAACTGATTGCCGCTGGTGCCCGAACCACCAAGCGTCGACGCGCCGGTCACGTTCAGCGTGTTGTTGATCTGCGTCGCGCCGCTCAGCGTGGTCGCGCCGGTGACGCCCAGGGTGCCACCGACCGTCGTGTTGCCGCTCACGGCCAGCGTACTGCTGAGCGTGGTCGCGCCGGTCACGCCCAGCGTGCCGCCAACCGTCGTGTTGCCGCCGATGGTCGCGTTGCCGGTGGTGCTGACGTTGCCGGTGTTGACGATGCCGTTCGAGGTCAGCGAGCCGCCGATGATCGCGCTGCCCGTGGTGACGATGTTGGCCGCCGTCACCGTGCCGTTGATCGTCGCGTTGCCGGTGACGCCCAGCGTGGTCGTGCTGATGTTGCCGGTGTTGGCGATGCCATTGGTGGCGGACCCGCCGACAACGACCAGCGTGTTGGTGCTCATCTGGCCGGAATTGGCGAGACCGGCGGTCGATGTCTGGCCACCGACCGTCAGGTTGCCGAAGGTGGCGATGCCGCCGGTGTCGGTGATGCCGTTGGTGAACGTCTGGTTGCAGACGGTCAGGTTGGCCGTGGTGCCCGTATTGGCGCCGGCGCAACCGATCTGCGTATTGCCCGACGGGTTGACGCTGAAGCCGGCGGTGAACACCGGCGTGGCGGTGATGACGCCCGTATTCGGGTTGTAGCTCGCCGTCCCCGTGATGGTGCCGATGTTGAGGCCGTTGGCCGCGCCGAACGCCGCGCCGTTGCCGGCGACCGTGCCGGAAACCGCTGCCGTCGGGTTGGGCGTGTTGGTCTGCGGAATGGTGACCGTGTACGAACCATAACCGACCGAATTGTTGGCCTGGTTCGAATTCACAACGACCGACCCGGCCGCGTTGCCCACCGCCGAGGTGGCGCTGGCGGGATTGACCGCGATCGGTGCGCCGACGGCCACCGTGCCGACCGGCGCGCCGCCCTGACCCACGCCGATGATCTGTGCAACCGCTCCCGCGCCGACCAGCGTCGCCGAGGTCTGGCCCTTGCCGACGACGGTGCCCGTCGCCGTGGCGGCACCCCAGCCCGGAAGGGCCGTGCCGGTGACCGGCGTGTTGGCGGGCGCCGTTCCGAACGACGGCGGGGTGGTGACGGCGCCAGTCTGGCCCGGATTGAACTGCGTCTGCCCGGTCGACGACAGCGACACTCCGTATGCGGTTGCCCCGGAGCCGGTCGTGAACACCGCGGTGTTGTTGCTCGGGTTCAGATATCCGTTGAACGTCCAACCAGCGGGGGCCGTCCAGGTGCCGTTCGAGTTGTAAACGAAGTTCAAACTCTGCGGTGCGCCACCGGCCAGCGCCACGGTGACGGGATAGGTGACCGTGTAGGTTCCCGGAACCACGCTCTGCGCAACCGGCGCAACCGCCGGCGAACTGATCGTGTCAGCCATGGCCAGCGGCGGGGCGATGAGACCGGCAGTGCACAACGCAGCTACGATGATCTTGACGTTCGTCTTCATTTTTACATCTCCCGAGAGGAAGGGAATTGAGAAAGGGTTCAGGTGCAAAGTCAGGGTGACTCGAGAAGGCTACGGGGAGGTCCTGTGGTCTGCTCGTCGAGCGGGCGACAAAGGGTTAACAGACGTCGCAAAACTGCCGGTCCCACACAACCAACATGACTGCCGCAGCATACTAGCACGGCATGCTCGCGAATGTCTAAATCGGCAGGTGCCCGGCGCAGCTGACTGTTGCGTTCGTGGTTGTTCGCCGGCGCCGCGGACTTTCACCGCGCCAGCGCGGCCTTGAGCTGCCGCAGCCGTTCCCTGCCCGCCTCCTTCTCCCGCGCCGCTTCGGCCGCGGGTACCGGCGCACCGGAATAGCGCAGATCGTCCTGGGCCAGTTCGCCCACGAAACGCGACGGTTCGCTCGCGGCCCATTCACCGCCACGCTTGCGCCGGCTGCAGAAGGAAAGATGCAAGCTGCGCTCGGCGCGGGTCACGCCCACGTACATCAGCCGGCGCTCCTCGTCGATCGTGCCGGCGGCCACCGCTTCCCGATGCGGCAGGATCCCCTCCTCCAGCCCGACCAGGAAAACGTGCGGAAATTCAAGGCCCTTGGCGGCATGGAGCGTTGACAGCCGGACGGCATCGGAATCCTCGGAATCCTGCCCTTCGAGCATCGTGATCAAGGCGATCGTCTGCGTCAGTTCGAGCAGGTTGCGGCGGTCGGCCTCCCCCTTTTTCGCCAGCCAGTCGACGAAATCGCGCACGCTCTGCCAGCGCGCAAGCGCCTGGGGCCGATCGCAGTTCGTCGTGAGCCACCCCTCGTAGCCGATCGCGCTCACCAGCTCGTCGAGCAGGCGGCCGGCCGGCTCGCGCGGAGCGCGGTAGCGCAAGCCATTGATCAGATTGCAGAAATCGACCAGGATCTCGCGCTGCCGGGCGGGCAGCGCGGTGGCTGCTTCGGCGGCGAACGTCGCGGCGAACAGGCTTTCGTGCCGGGCGCCGGCGACGGCACCCAGCTTTTCCAGCGTCTGGGCGCCGATTCCCCGCCGGGGGGTGGTGACAGCACGAATGAACGCGGGATCGTCGTCGTCGTTGGCGACGAGGCGCAGGTAGGCGACGATGTCCTTGATCTCGGCGCGATCGAAATACGACTGGCCGCCGGAGATCGAGTACGGGACGTTCTGCTCGCGCAGCGTCTTCTCGAAGGCCCGGGCCTGGTGGTTGCCGCGGTACAGGATCGCGTAATCGGCGTAGCGGCCGCGATGCTCGAACCGGTGCGCCGAGAGGCGGCGCACGACGAGCTCGGCCTCGGCCTCGTCGTCGGCGGCGGTGGCGACCCGGATCACGTCGCCGTGCCCCAGCTCGCTCCACAGCCGCTTGTCGAACAGCTTCGGGTTGTGCGCGATGAGCGCGTTGGCCGAGCGCAGGATGCGCACGGTCGAGCGGTAGTTCTGCTCCAGCTTGACGACCTTGAGCGCGGGGTAGTCGCGCGCCAGTTCCGCCAGGTTGTCGACCGTCGCCCCGCGCCAGCCGTAGATCGCCTGGTCGTCGTCGCCGACCGCCGTGAACGCCGCCGGGGCGCCTGCGAGCAGCTTCAGCAGCCGGTATTGCGCCGGGTTCGTGTCCTGATACTCGTCGACGAGGAGGTGCCCGCAGCGCTCGCGCCACTTCGCCGCCGCGGCCGCATTGGCGCCGAGCAGCGCGACCGGCAGGGCGATGAGGTCGTCGAAGTCCACCGCCTGATAGGCGCGCAGCGTGTCGTCGTAGCGCTGGTAGGCGCGCGCCGCAGCCGTCTCGTCGTCGTCGCCTGCCTGCGCCAGCGCCTCGCCCGGGCTTACCAGCGCGTTCTTCCACGCGCTGATCTTCCATTGCACCTTGCGGGCGCGCGCCCGGTCGGTGGTCGCGATCAGCTCGGCGACGATCGGCTCGGTGTCATCGGGGCCGAGGATCGAGAAGCCCGGCTTCAGCCCGAGCGCGGCGACGTCGCCGCGGATGATCTTGAGGCCCAGCGCGTGGAACGTGCAGACGGTGACGTCCTTGGCCGCGTCGCGGCCACCCTGGCCGCGCACCAGCAAGCCGACCCGTTCGCGCATTTCGCGCGCCGCCTTGTTGGTGAAGGTGATCGCGGCGATCCGCTTCGGGTCGTGGCCGCGGTCGAGCAGGTAGCCGATCTTGGCCGTGATCACGCGCGTCTTGCCGCTGCCGGCACCGGCCAGCACCAGCAGCGGGCCGTCGAGATAGCGCACCGCCTCGCGCTGCGCGGGATTGAGCGGGAACGACATCGTGAAGTTTCGGAGAGGCGTCGATCGCAGGTGATAAAATCCGGCGGCATCTTAGCATCCGCGTGTTGCTGCTCCCGCACCCCGCTGCCCCCTGTTTCCTGCGCGTCGCGCGCGACGCGCGACACTGGTGCGACCCCGATGAGTGTCTACGCGATCGGCGACATCCAGGGCTGCCACGCCGAGTTCTGCCAGCTGCTGGACATGATCGGCTTCGCGCCGGGTTCGGACCGGCTGTGGCTCGTCGGCGACCTCGTCAACCGCGGCCCCGGCTCGCTCGCGGTGCTGCGCGAGGTGAAGGCGCTGGGCGCGGCGGCGGTGACCGTCCTCGGCAACCACGATTTCCATCTGCTGACCGTTGCCGCCGGCCACGCGCGGCAGCACAAGCGCGACACCATCGCGCCGATCCTCGATGCGCCCGATCGCGACGAGCTGCTCGCCTGGGTACGCTCCTGGCCCCTCGTCGTCAGCGAGGGCGACCGGCTGCTGGTGCACGCCGGCCTGCTGCCGCAATGGACGCCGGCGACCGCGCTGATGCTCTCCCGCGAAGTGCAGGCCGTGCTCGGCGGCGACGGCCATGACGCGTTCCTGCGCAAGCTCTACGGCGACGCGCCGGACGCGTGGCGCGACGACCTCGAGGGCTACGACCGCCTGCGCGTGATCGTCAACGCCTGCACGCGGCTGCGCTTCTGCAGCGCGGAGGGCACGATGGAATTCGGCGAGAAACGCGGGCCGCAGCATGCGCCCGAGGGCTTCCGGCCGTGGTTCGCCCACGAAGCGCGGGCGTCGGCGGGCGTGACGGTGATCTCCGGCCACTGGTCGACGCGGGAACTGACCCTCGCGCCGAATCTGCTGATGCTCGACTCCGGCTGCCTGTGGGGCGGAACGCTGACGGCGGTCAGGCTTGAGGATCGCCGCGTGTTCCAGGTTCCCGGCCGCCTGCCGGTGACGCCAAAGCCGTTCGGATAGCGGCTTCGGCGGCGCGCGCGAGCTCGCGGCGGCGGCCCTCCCGCGCCGGCAGCAGCCTGGCGACGTGCAATTCGACGACGAGCATGCGCTCGGCGGTAACGCGCCAGTACGACTGCAGGAAGCTCGTCTCGCCGATATAGGCCGGGGCGTCGTTGTGCTCGCCGGTGGCCTTCCGGTAGCGGATCGCGATCGGCTGCACATGGCCGCCCGCATCGACGATCGGCTGCAGCAGCGAGCCGTGGAACGGCAGCACCTCCCGGCCGTCGGTGGTCGTGCCTTCGGGGAAGATCGCGATCACGTCGCCGCGCGCGAGCGCCTCGGCCGCGTGCCGGTTGACCTTGAGCGTGTCGTGCCGGCGCTCGCGCTCGATGAACAGCGTGCCACAACCGGCGATCAGTCGCCCCGCCACCGGCCAGCGGCGCAATTCCGACTTGGCGATGAAGCGCGACGGCTGCACGGTGTTCAACACGAAGATGTCGAGCCACGAGATGTGGTTGGCGACGATCAGCACGTTGCCGGGGAGCCCGCCGGCGGGGAGCCCGTGGATCCGCGCCTCGACCTTCAGCATGTGCAGCAGCAGCCTGCACCAGCGGCGGATCAGCGCCTGCTTCTTCGGCACCCCCACCCAGGGAAAGACGAAGGCCGTGGTCATCAGGCCCTCGGCGACGTGCACCGCCACGCGCGCCGAGCGGTAGAGCCGCAGCGGCAGGGGCAGCGGCGTGTCGGGACGAGTGGACCCCGTTGCGGCGCCTGCGGAATCGCGCGAACCGAGGGTACTCAAGCACCGCTCACCAGAGTGTGCCGTGGAACGCCTGATCGTAGAGCGCCGCGAGCGCGGCGCGATCCACCGTGTGGTTCTGGCCGCCTTGCGAACCGATCTTCAAGGTGCCGAGCAGTGCGGCGAGCCGCCCGGTCTTCTCCCAATCCCACCGCTGCCCTATTCCATACAGGAGCCCCGCCCGGTAGGCGTCGCCGCAACCGGTCGGATCGACGAGCGCCGCCGGCGCGACCGCCGGGATCGTCACCACCCGGCCGCCCGTGTGGATGACCGAGCCGGCGGCGCCCTGGGTCACCACCATGGCCTCGACGCGGCGCGCGATTTCTTCCTGCGTGAGGCCGGTGCGCTCGGCCAGCAGGCGCCCCTCGTAATCGTTGACGGCGAGATACGTTGCCGCGTCGATCATTTCGATCAACTCGGGCCCGGAGAAGAGCGGCATGCCCTGGCCGGGGTCGAACACGAACGGGATCTTCGCGGCGGCGAACTGCTCGACGTGGGCGCGCATGCCGTCACGGCCGTCCGGTGCGACGATCCCCAGCGCCACGTCGGCGACGTCGGCGACGCGGTTTTCGTGCGAATGGTTCATCGCCCCGGGGTGAAACGCGGTGATCTGGTTGTCGTCGAGATCGGTGATGATGTACGCCTGCGCCGTCCAGGTTCCGGCGACGGTGCGCACGCCGTCCACGGCGATGCCGAGGGAGAGGAGCCGTTCGCGGTACGGACCGCCGTCTTCGCCGAGCGTGGCCATCGCCACCGGCTGCCCGCCCAATGCCTTGAGGTTGTAGGCGATGTTGCCGGCACAGCCGCCCCACTCGCGGCGCAGCTGTGCGATCTGGAACGACACGCTCAGCATGTGCACCTGATCCGGCAGGATGTGCCGCGCGAAGCGGTCGCGGAAGACCATGATGGTGTCGAAGGCGAGCGAACCGCAGATCAGCGTGCGCGATGAAGGCATGGTCCTGTTCGTGGTCGGATGAAGGTGGTGGAGCGTGTCAGTCGGTGGCGATGCGGCCGATTTCGCGCACGATGAACTGCTGCCGGCGCGACACCGGCAGCGATTCCGCGATGTCGCGCAGCAGCACCTCCCAGTGCGCGTCGCCATCGTCGCTGACGCGGCGCTCGAAGCCCTTGATGAAATCGCGCGCGACGAGGCAGTTGCGATGCACCCGCACGAAGCGCGGCCCGAACTCCTCCTCGAGATGGGTGAGCGACTCCTCGAGCAGGTACTCGCGCTGCACCGTGCGGATGGTCACGTACTTGAGCTCCGCCTTGAGGTAGGCGATGTCGTCGACCGGCACCAGCATGACGCGCGCGCGCTCGGTGATCGACAGGAACCGCCGCGCACCGGCCGGCAGCAGATCCAGCTTGGCCGCGGGGACCGGCTTCAGTTTCGGGACTTTCTGCAGCGCAGCGAGGAGCCGCGGCACCCGCACCGGCTTCACCAGGTAATCGATCGCGTTCACCTCGAACGCATCCAGCGCGTGCTCCTGATAGGCCGTCGTGAATATCACCACCGGTGGATGGGGAAGCTTGAGCACGTGCCGCGCAAGCTCGAGGCCGTCCATGTCCGGCATGTGGATGTCGGTCAGCACCAGGTCGGCGGCAACGACGTGCAGCAGTTCGAGCGCCTCACGGCCGTTCGCCGCTTCGCCGACGATCGCGAGCGGAAACGCATCGGCGCAATCGTCGAGCAGCTGGTGCAGCCGGCGCCGGGCCGGCGCTTCGTCGTCGACGATCAGCACCCGCAGTGGGGCCTCGGTCATGCGCGGTCTCCGGCCGGCCGGTAAGGCATTCTGATGTGCACCTCGTAGCTGGCGTCCTTCACCCTGGCCTGGAGGCTCCCTTCGGCGTCGAAATGCAGCGCGAGGCGCTCGCGGACGTTGGCGAATGCCATCTTGTTCCCGGCGTGGTGCCGGCCACCGTCGACCCGGTAGGGATTGCGGAGAATCGCGTGCACCTGTCCATCCTTTGCGAAGATGTTGATCGACACCACGCCCGGCTCGCTCGACGGCTCGATGCCGTGGTAGACCGCGTTCTCGAGCAGCGGTTGCAGCACCAGCGGGGGAACCAGCGCGTCGCCGGGCATGCTGTTGAGATGCCATTCGAGCCGCAGGCGATCGCCGAGGCGCAGGCTTTCCAGCGCGAGATACTGCCGGCACAGCAGGACCTCGTCGGCGAGCGGCACCAGGTCACGATTGTCGCTCATCAGCACGCGAAAGAGGTCCGCGAGGTCTTCGAGCGCGTGTTCGGCGCGCTTCGGCTCGGCCCGCACGAGCGACAGCACCGCGTTGATGGTGTTGAAAAGGAAGTGCGGCCGGATGCGCGCCTGCAGCGCCTGCAGGCGCGCCTCGATCAGCGCCGGCGAAAGCGCTTTCGCGCGCAGCTGCAGGTAGAACAGCAGCGTTCCGGCGACGATCAGTCCGAACAGCAGGTACCGGGACAGCGAGCCCTCCGGCAGCGGCACGACGCGCCGGAGCAGGGAATCGGTCACCAGACCGGTGGCGATCGTCACGACGAGCACCACCGCGGCCCCTGCCGAAAACGAAAGCCGGCGCAGCCAGGACCCGAGCGCGATGAGCGCCACGAGTTCCAGCAGCACGTAGAGTTGCGACACCGCGACGCTGTCCAGCCACTCCTCTGGCAGCGCGCCCCAGTTCGGCGCGCGCACCAGCGCACCGAGCGCGATCAGCAGGTTGGCACCGATCAGGATGCGCGCGATCGTCCCCAGGTTGCGCAGGTCCGGGAACGCGGAGGGCTTGGGGTTTTGTCTTATAATTGCTGGCATTGCGAAAGCCGTGTGCAACCGCCGCGCCGGACCGTGGCCCGCAATCGCCTGCAGACCGTGCCGTCGCCATATGGCTATTGTCGGCATGCGCCGCGAGTGACGCAAGCGCAACGGGTCGCGCGACCGTCCGCCACCCCCTCATCGACACCCGCCCGCACGCCATGGCCGACTCCGCCGCACCGCCGAACACCGCGCCGCAAGGCGGATGGTCAGGCCGGTTCAGCGAGCCCGTGACCGAGCGCGTCAAGCGCTTCACCGCATCGGTGGACTTCGACCGGCGGCTCGCCGCGGTCGACATCGCCGGCTCGCTCGCGCATGCGCGGATGCTCGCCGCCGTCGGCGTGCTCGAAGCGGCCGACCTCGCCGCGATCGAGCGGGGAATGCACGCGATCCGCGGCGAAATCGAGCGCGGCGAGTTCGTCTGGTCGCGCGATCTCGAGGACGTCCACCTCAACATCGAGCGGCGGTTGACCGCACTGGTGGGCGAGGCGGGCAAGCGCCTGCACACGGCGCGCTCGCGCAACGACCAGATCGCGACCGACATCCGCCTCTGGCTGCGTGGGGAGATCGATGCGCTGTCCGCGGCGCTGGGGGGGCTTCGCCATGCACTCGTCGACCTCGCCGAAGCGCATGCCGACACCATCATGCCGGGATTCACGCATCTGCAGGTGGCGCAGCCGGTCACCTTCGGCCATCACCTGCTCGCCTACGAAGCCATGCTGGCCCGGGACATGGAGCGTTTCGCCGACTGCCGGCGGCGCGTCAACCGCCTGCCGCTCGGCAGCGCGGCGCTGGCCGGCACGAGCTTCCCGATCGATCGCGCGCGGGTCGCCGCGGAGCTCGGCTTCGAGGGCCTGTGCGGCAATTCGCTCGACGCCGTCTCCGACCGCGACTTCGCGATCGAATTCACCACCGCCGCCTCGCTCGTGATGCTGCACCTGTCCCGCTTCGCCGAAGAGCTGATCCTGTGGATGAGCCCGCGTTTCGGCTTCGTCATGCTGGCCGACCGCTTCTGCACCGGCTCGTCGATCATGCCGCAGAAGAAGAATCCCGACGTCCCCGAGCTGGTGCGCGGCAAGACCGGGCGCGTCGTCGGCGACTTGGTCGCGCTGCTGATGCTGGTCAAGGGCCAGCCGCTCGCCTACAACAAGGACAACCAGGAAGACAAGGAGCCGCTGTTCGACACCGCCGACACGCTGGGGGACACCCTGGCCGTGATGACCGATCTCGTGGCGACCGGCATCCGCGTCGACGCCGCGCGGATGCGGCAGGCGGCGAGCGAAGGCTACGCCACGGCGACCGACCTGGCCGACTATCTGGTCAAGAAGGGCATGGCGTTTCGCGATGCGCACGAGGCGGTCGCGCGCGCCGTGCGCCACGCCGAAGCGAAGGGCGTCGACCTCCCCGACCTGCCGCTCGCCGAGTTGCAATCGTTCGCGCCTCTGATCGCCGGGGACGTGTTCGCGGTGCTGACGCTCGACGGCTCGGTCGCGAGCCGCGACCATCCGGGAGGCACCGCGCCGGCGCAGGTGCGCTCAGCCATCGCCGCCGCGCGCGCAGCGCTCGCGGCCGGGGCGCACGCATGAGCGCGGCGGGCGTAGCCCAGGCCCGCAGGGCGCGTCGCCGCGCGATTGCGCACGCGGCCGGCACTCCGGCGCGACACGCTGCAATGGATTGCGGGGAGGCCGCGTGAGCGCGTTCGCGGCGGTGTCCGACGACGCGCTCGGTTTCGCCGCCGGCACGCTCACGACCATCGCCTTCGTGCCGCAGCTGCTGCGCATCCTGAAGACGCGCTCGGCGCACGACATCTCCTGGTGGATGTTCGGGATCCTGATCGCCGGTGTCGCTCTGTGGCTGTGGTACGGCATCCGCGTCAACGCGCTGCCCGTGATCCTCGCCAACGCGGTGACGCTGGGGCTCGCGCTGGCGATCGTGCTGCTGAAACGGCGCTACCACCGTGGCCTCAAACCGACGCGGGTCGCGCCGAAACCCGGCGGCGAGCGCATTTCTGGGGAGTAATCGATGGCAACGCAAACACTGGCCTACCTCGGCCTGGGCGTGATGGGGTATCCGATGGCCGGGCATCTTGCGCGCGCCGGGCATCGGGTCACCGTGTGGAACCGCAACGCCGACAAGTCGGCACGCTGGGTCGAACAGCACGGCGGCCGCAGTGCGGCGACGCGCGCCGCGGCGGTCGCCGATGCCGACCTGGTCATGATGTGCGTCGGCAACGATGACGACGTCCGCGCCGTCGTGCTGGGCGAGGGCGGCGCGCTCGCCGCGATGAAGCCGGGCTCGATCCTCGTCGACCACACGACGGCATCGGCCCAGGTGGCACGCGAGATCCATGCGGCGGCGAGCGCCGCCGGCGCCGGCTTCCTCGACGCTCCTGTTTCCGGCGGCCAGGCCGGCGCCGAAAACGGCAAGTTGACGATCATGGTGGGCGGCGACGCCGCCACGTTCGCCCGCGCCGAGGCCGTCCTGGCGCACTACGCGCGGGCGGTCACGCTGATGGGGGGGCCGGGCAGCGGCCAGCTCACCAAGATGGTCAACCAGATCTGCATCGCCGGGCTGGTCCAGGCGCTGGCCGAAGGCGTCAATTTCGCGGCGAAGGCGGGGCTGGACGTCGAGCGCGTGCTCGACGTGATCGGCAAGGGGGCGGCGCAGTCGTGGCAGATGGACAACCGCGGCAAGACGATGGCCGCCGACAAGTTCGATTTCGGGTTCGCCGTCGACTGGATGCGCAAGGACCTGGGCCTCTGCATCGCCGAGAGCCGGGCCAACGGCGCCGCGCTGCCGGTCACCGCGCTGGTCGACCAGTTCTATGCCCGGGTCCAGGCGCAGGGCGGCGGACGGTGGGACAGCTCGAGCCTGATCCGGGTGCTGCGCGACGCCTGAGGGTCAGACCCGATTTCCGCCGGTTCGCCCCCGGGTTGCGACGACGTGGTCGGACCCGGTCCGTACTATTACGCATCTGACCCCGTTTGACCGATCCGGTTGGCAGACCCCGTCCGCAATATTACGTATCTGACCCCGTCGGCGGCGGCACCGCGTCGCCGTCGATGATCGTCACTTCGTAGGTGATCTCCGCCGTCCGCGCGATCATCAGCGTCGCCGAGCAGTACTTGTCCTTCGACAGCTTCACCGCCCGCTCGACCTGATGCGCGTCCAGCCCGCGCCCGGCCACGAGATACCGGAAGTGGACATGGGTGAAGACCCTGGGCGGGGTGGGCGCGCGCTCGGCCTCCGCTTCGACGACGCAATCGGCGACGGGCTGGCGCGCTTTCCTGAGGATCTCCACGACGTCGAAGGCGGTGCAGGCGGCGGTGCCCGTCAGCACCAGTTCCATCGGCCGCGCCCCGAGGTTGCGGCCGCCGTGTTCGGGCGAGCCGTCGATCACGACCGCATGCCCGCTTCCCGTCTCGCCGACGAAGCTCACGCCCTCGACCCACTTGATCCTCGTTTTCATGCCCGCCCCTTCTGCACGACGCTCGCCCCGGTTGCCGAAATTGACAGAGGGGCAGTCGGCATATTATTATTCAAGACTTTGCTAATTTGACCCCTCCGGGGGACTCCCGATGAAAACCTTCTCCGCCAAACCGCAGGACATCAAGCGGGATTGGTTCGTGGTCAATGCCACGGACAAGGTCCTCGGCCGGCTGGCGAGCCAGATCGCCCTTCGCCTGCGCGGCAAGCACAAGCCGATCTTCACCCCGCACATGGATACCGGCGACTTCATCGTCGTCACCCACGTCGAGAAGATCCGCGTCACCGGCAACAAGGCCGAGGGCAAACTCTACCACCGCCACAGCGGCTACCCGGGCGGCATCCGGACGACCAACTTCTCCAAGATGCAGGCGCGATTCCCCGGCCGGGCGCTGGAAATGGCCGTCAAGGGCATGCTTCCCAAGGGCCCGCTCGGCTACAAGATGCTGAAAAAGCTCAAATGTTACGCCGGCGATGCGCATCCGCATTCCGCGCAGCAACCCAAACCACTGGACATCTGAACCCGCCATGATCGGCAACTACTATTACGGCACCGGCCGTCGCAAGAGCTCGGTGGCCCGCGTGTTCCTCAAGAAGGGCACCGGCAACATCGTCGTCAACGAAAAACCGATCGACGTTTTCTTCGGCCGCGAAACCGGCCGCATGGTCGTGCGCCAGCCGCTGAAACTCACCAACCACGACACGACGTTCGACATCATGGTCAACGTCGCGGGCGGCGGCGAGTCCGGCCAGGCCGGCGCGGTGCGTCACGGCATCACCCGCGCGCTGATCGACTACGACGCGGCGCTCAAGCCGACGCTCTCCAAGGCCGGACTCGTGACGCGCGATGCGCGCGAGGTCGAACGCAAGAAGGTCGGCTTCCACAAGGCGCGCCGCCGCAAGCAGTTCTCGAAGCGCTGAGCCGCAGCCGCTCCGCCACCAAGGCCGCCGCGATGGCGGCCTTTGTCATTCCGGCGCCGCCGCGGGGATGCGACCGGGGCGAATCAGCTCGGGTAGCCGACGCGCAGGTCTCCGCCCGGCACAGACCGTTCAGTAGGCTAGAATCGGGCCACGATCGACGCAGCGCACGCGTTCCCACGAGGCAATCCATGATCACGATCGGCATCGTCGGCGGTACCGGCTATACCGGGGTCGAGCTGTTGCGGCTGCTGGCGCAGCATCCCAAGGCGAAAGTGCGCGCGATCACGTCGCGCAAGGACGCGGGGACCCGCGTGGCCGACATGTTTCCCAGCCTGCGCGGCCGCTACGACCTGGCCTTCGCCGACCCGGCCGATGCCGACCTCGCGGCCTGCGATGTCGTGTTCTTCGCCACCCCGCACGGGGTCGCGATGGCGCAGGCGCGCGAGCTCGTCGCCGCCGGGACGAAGATCATCGACCTCGCCGCCGACTTTCGCCTGAAGGACCCGGCCGTCTTCGAACAGTGGTACGGGATGCCCCACACCTGCCCCGACCTGCTCGCGGAATCGGTGTACGGCCTGCCGGAAATGAACCGCGACGCAATCCGTGCGGCGCGCATCGTCGGCAACCCCGGGTGTTACCCGACGGCCGTGCAACTCGGATTCCTGCCGCTGCTGGAAGCAGGCGTCGTCGACGCCGAGCATCTGATCGCCGACTGCAAGTCCGGCGTCTCCGGGGCCGGGCGCAAGGCCGAAGTCGGCCTGTTGTTCGCCGAAGCTTCCGACAACTTCAAGGCGTACGGCGTCAAGGGGCACCGGCACCACCCGGAGATCATCCAGGGCCTGCAAGGCGCCGCCGGCGGGCCGGTCAAGCTCGTCTTCACTCCGCACCTTACCCCGATCATCCGGGGCATCCACGCAACGCTCTACGCGCGGCTGACCCAACCCGGCGTCGACCTGCAGGCGCTCTACGAAAAGCGCTATGCCGGCGAGCCGTTCGTCGACGTCATGCCGCCGGGGAGCACGCCCGACACCCGCTCGGTGCGCGCCGCCAACGTCTGCCGCATCGCCGTGCATCGCCCGCAGGGGGGCGACATGGCGCTGATCCTCGCGGTCGAGGACAACCTGGTCAAAGGGGCCGCGGGACAGGCGATCCAGAACATGAACCTGATGTGCGGCCTGGCCGAAACAACCGGTCTCGGCGCCCTGCCGGTCTTGCCGTAGCCGGCCTGCGACATGGCCTCACCCCTCTGGTGGCGCCGCCTGCGCCGGCACTTCGGCATCAGCGCCCCGCGGATGGCGGTGCGCACCCATCTGTCGTGGCCATGGCGCGCGGTCCTCGGCATCGCCTTGGTGGCGGTCGTCGGCGGCATGTGGTGGTGGGGTTTCGATTTTGGTCAGATCTTCGGCGGGTTCAACCGCAGGGAGGTCGCGGTTCAGCTCACCACGCTGCAGGCGGACGTCGTGCAACTGCGCGCGGAAACCACGGAACTGCGGGCGAAGAATTCCTCGCTCGCGAGCGAACTCGCCATGAAGGAGGGGGCCCAATCGACGCTGTCGAAGCAGGCCGCCGAGCTGCAGAGCGAAAACTCCCAGCTCAAGGAGGAGCTCGTCTTCCTGCAGAAACTGGTCGCCGACACGAACAAGCAGGTGGGGCTTTCGATCCAGCGCCTGGCCGTGCAACGCGTGCAGGACGACACCTACCGCTACGGCATGCTCGTGGCGCGGGGCGGCAGCCCGGCGGGCAACTTCGAGGGCACGATGGTGCTGCAGTTCACGCTGCTGCCGGCCGCCGGCGACGGCGTACCGGCGCGGCCGATCGTGCTGACGCTGCCGGACGAGCAGCCGGCCACTGCCGCGGCGCTCAAGCTCAACTTCAAGTACTATCAACGGGTTGAGGGGTCGTTTCGCGTCCCCCCCGAGGCGTCGCTCCGTGCCGTCACGGCACGGGCCTACGAAGCCGGGCAGGCGAACCCGCGGGCGACGCGGTCCTTGAATCTGCCGTGAGGAGGATCCATGTGGGAGCGCAAGAAGAACTCGTCGCTGAAGCGAATTGACAGCCTGATCGGCGCCGGGACCGTGGTTCATGGCGACGTCACGTTTACCGGCGGGCTGCGAATCGACGGCCAAGTCCACGGCAACGTGATCGCCGCCGAGGGCGAGCCGGGCACGCTCGTCGTGAGCGCGCAGGCGCGGATCGAGGGTGAAATCCGGGTTTCGCACGTCGTCATCAACGGCGTCGTCAATGGCCCGATCACCGTCGGCGACCACCTGGAATTGCAGGCCAAGGCCCGGATCACCGGCGACGTGTCCTACCGGACGCTGGAAATGCATGTCGGCGCGGTGATAGAAGGCCGCTTGAATCACAATGAACCGGGAACGGCCGCGGTGGTCGAATTGAAACGCCAGAGCGGCGGATGACGCCCTGATTTCGGCGGCGTCGTGCGGACCGCCCTACCGGCGAAAGGGTTGCCCGCGAGCCGCGAATGCGTCGATAATGAGTCACCCAATGCAAGGAGCTTCCATGAACGCGATGACCGAGATGCCCGCGCCGCTGGTTTTCACCGACAACGCCGCGGAAAAAGTGAAATCCCTCATCGAGGAGGAAGGCAACACCGAGTTGAAGCTGCGCGTGTTCGTCACCGGCGGCGGCTGCTCGGGGTTCCAGTATGGTTTCACCTTCGACGAGGTCGTCAATGACGACGACACGGCGATGGTCAAGAACGGCGTCACGCTGCTGATCGACCCGATGAGCTACCAGTATCTGGTCGGCGCCGAGATCGATTACCAGGAAGGGCTCGAAGGCGCGCAGTTCGTGATCAAGAATCCGAACGCCACCACCACCTGCGGCTGCGGGTCGTCGTTCTCCGCCTGACCGCGCGTCCGCAGCAACGACAACGGGGCCCGGCGGCCCCGTTTTTTTTGGGCCTTCGCCTTCGCGTGCTCGGCAGCGGTCAGGATCGCGCGGGCGCCCCCGGACCGGGGTCAACGCGGATGGATGGCGCCCAGGACCCGCAATCCGCGCGCGCCGGTGACGGCCGGCAGGTTGCCGGGGCGGCCCGCCATCGTCTCGCGGGCAAGCCACGCGAAGGCCAGCGCTTCGACATGCTCCACGGCGACCCCGTGCGTGGCCGTCGTCGTCACCTTGCGGGGCGCCAGAGCCGCGGCCAGGGCCGCCATCAAGGCGCCGTTGTTGGCCCCGCCGCCGCAGACCAGGACTTCGTTCGCCGCGGGGCAGCGGCCGACGACCGCGTCGGCAATGGTGCGCGCGGTCAGCGCCACCAGCGTCGCCTGGACATCGGCAGCCGCCGGCGCGCCTCCGGTGCGCCGCGCGTGTTCGCCCAGTCGGAGCTCCAGCCACGCCGCGTTGAAGAGGTCGCGACCGGTGCTCTTCGGTGGCGCCGCCGCAAAGAACGACTCCTCCAGCAACACGGCGAGGAGCGCGGTGTCGACGCCCCCTGACCGCGCCCAGCGGCCGTCCTCGTCGTAGGCCTCGCCGCGATGGCGCGCGCACCACAGGTCCATCAGCACGTTGCCGGGGCCCGTGTCGAAGCCGCGGACGACGGCGCTGCCGCCGGCCGGCGGCAGGTCCGTGAGGTTGGCGATGCCGCCGACATTGACGACGACCCGGTGCACGCCCGCGCGCGAAAACAGCGCGGCGTGGAAGGCGGGAACGAGCGGCGCGCCCTGACCTCCGGCAGCAACATCGCGGCTGCGAAAATCGCAGATGACGGTCACGCCGGCCCGCTCGGCGACCCGGGCCCCGTTGTTGAGCTGAAGGGTCCAGCCCTCGGCGGGGGCATGGCGGACCGTCTGGCCGTGCACGCCGGCCGCGACAACGTCGGCCGCAGCGACGCCGGCAACGGCGAGCACCGCTGCGATGGCGTCGGCATAGGCGTCCGCGAGCGCGTTCGCGGCGCGGACCGCACGGGCCAGCTCATCGGGGCCGGCGGTTTGCAGCGCAAGAAGCAGGGCGCGCAGTTCCGGGGCGAACGCCCGATGGACGGCCGCAACGAAGCGACACGATCCTTCGGCAAAATCGGCGAGCACGGCATCGACGCCGTCGAGGCTGGTGCCGGACATCACGCCGATGAAACGTTCGCGGCTCACTGAACTACCTTCGTGCTGCGCACTCCGGCATTCGCCCTTGGGACGGCCCGGCGGGCTCACTGAACTACCTTCGTGCTCCGGCGGCACCCGGGGACGGCTACTCGGCGGTGGCCAGCAGCGAACCGGACAGCGACCGCGCCATCGCGAGTTGCGCGGCGGCGGACACGATGCCCGCGAAAAACACGCGACGGCCGGACCCGGCCAGCGGCGGTGCATTCGGCAACGCAACGGTCATCGGATCGCGCTGTTCGTCGCCGACGCGGAACTCGTAATGCAGGTGCGGGCCGGTGGCCCAGCCGGTCTGGCCGACGTAGCCGATGACCTCACCCTGGGCGACCCGCGCACCCTGCAGGATCTGCGGCGCGAGCCGCGACAGATGCGCATACAGCGTCGAGAACTGACCCTGGTGCCCGATGTGGATCACATTGCCGTAGCCGTTCTGCGTGCCGGCGAACAGCACCTTGCCGTCGCCGGTGACCCTGACCGGGGTGCCCGACGGCGCAGTGAAATCGACACCCTTGTGAGCGCGCCAGTCCTGGAGGATCGGGTGGAGCCGCGCGTCCGAGAATCCCGATCCGATGCGCGAGAACTCCATCGGCGAGCGCAGGAACGTCTTGCGCAACGGCATCGCCTCCTCGTCGTAGTACGTCTCGGTACCCGCAGCGTCGCGCCAGAGATAGGCGCGGGACGTGTCTCCGCGGTTGGTGAATTCCGCGGCGACGATGCGGCCGGCGCCGGCAGGCTCGCCGTCCATAAAACGCATTTCGTAGACGACGGTGAAGCGGTCGCCGCGGCGCAGATCGTGATAGAAATCGATGCCGCCGCCGAACACGTCCGCGATCTGCAGCGTCACGGTATCCGGCAGATTGATCGCATCGGCCGCCGCGAACAGCGACGACTGGATCTCCCCGGTCGCCGCTTCCCAGCGCACTTCCACGGGCGCCGGCATCGTGGCCGCCGCGAATCCGTCGCCATGGCGCCCGATCGTCAGCAACTCGCCGTTGTTGGCGACGAACCGGAGCGAGACGAACCGGCCGTCCGCGTCGGTTTCGACGCGCAGCGCCTTGCCCGGCCGCAGCCGGTACAGCGGCCGCGCCGCAGGGTCGAGGCGAACGAACGCGAGCACCTCGGGGTCGTCGACGCCCAGGCGAGCGAGGACGCTGCCGAGGGTGTCGCCGCGCAAGATGCGCTCCTCGCGCCAGTAATGAGCACCCCGCAGCGCGGTTTGCGCCGCATCGTCGGCGGCGCGCACCGGATTCGGCAGATCGCGGCGGATCGTCTCCACCTGCACCGTTTCCAGCGTCGTGTCCGGCGCAAGACCGAAAGCGGCGACGCCGGACATCCCGAGCACCGCGACGGCGAGCCACTGCCCGGCCGACCACGCCCCGAGAGCACGGGGCACGGCGCGACGCAGGCTTTGCGCTAGAATTGGGAGTTTGAGAGCGGCCATTGCCAACAGGGAAACAGGCAGAGGCGCGATTCTAGCAAACCTTGGTTCGGCGCCGCCCCCCGCCCGTCGCGCGACCTCCGGCCCCACCCCCCATGCCGTTCGACATACCGCACCATCTGGCCGTGTTCAAGCGCGGCGCCGACGAACTGCTGGTCGAGAGCGAACTCGTCGCCAAGCTGCAGCGCGGGCAGCCGCTGCGGGTCAAGGAAGGGTTCGATCCCACCCGGCCCGACCTGCACCTCGGCCACACGGTGCAGTTCAACAAGCTGCGCCAGCTGCAGGATCTCGGCCACCACATCACGTTCCTGATCGGCGACTTCACCGGGTTGATCGGCGACCCGACCGGCCGCAATGTGACGCGCCCGCCGCTGTCGCGCGAGGAAATCGACGCCAACGCGAAGACCTACACCGATCAGGTGTTCCTGATCCTCGACCGGGAAAAGACGGAGGTGGCGTTCAATTCCCGCTGGCTCTCGCCGCTGGGCGCCGACGGCATGATCAAGCTCGCGTCCCGGTACACCGTCGCGCGGATGCTGGAGCGCGACGACTTCGCCACGCGCTTCCGGGGCGGGCTGCCCATCGCCATCCACGAGTTCCTCTACCCGCTCGCGCAGGGCTATGACTCCGTCGCGCTCAAGTCCGACGTCGAGCTGGGCGGCACCGACCAGAAGTTCAACCTGCTCGTCGGCCGCGAGCTGCAACGGCATTACGGGCAGGAGCCGCAGTGCATCCTGACCCTGCCCCTGCTGGAGGGGCTGGACGGCGTCAACAAGATGTCGAAATCACTCGACAACTACATCGGCATCACCGAGCCGCCGAACGAGATGTTCGGCAAGCTGATGTCGATCTCGGACGAACTCATGTGGCGGTACTACGAGCTGCTCTCGTTCCGGCCGCTTGCCGACGTCGCCACGCTGAAACGCGAGTGCGCCGACGGCCGGAATCCGCGCGACGCCAAGGTGGCGCTCGGACAGGAGATCGTCGCCCGCTTCCACTCGCAGGCGGCCGCCGAACACGCGCTCGCCGAGTTCGAGGCGCGGTTCCGGCAGGGCGCCCTCCCGGAAGACATGCCGGACGTGACCCTGCACACCGCGGGCGCGGGCATGCCGATCGCCCAACTCGCGAAGCAGGCCGGGATCGTCGAATCAACGTCCGAAGCACTGCGCCTCATCGCCCAGCGCGGCCTCAAAGTGGACGGCCAGGTCGTCGCCGACAAGGGTCTGGTCATCGCCGCCGGCGCCACGGTGGTCGTCCAGGCGGGGAAACGTCGGTTCGCGCGGGTCACCCTTATGGGGTCAGAGCCGTAATACCGCGGATGGGGTCAGAGCCGTAATACAGCGGCCCCGGTGCCG
>Ga0315276_10000227_pt1 | contig 47183 bp, 46 predicted proteins | sample YL17G05_0_MG_FD_204542 | JGI IMG/M metagenome (GOLD analysis project Ga0315276, IMG submission 204542) | Sediment microbial communities from Yellowstone Lake, YNP, Wyoming, USA - YL17G05_0 | ecosystem: Environmental > Aquatic > Freshwater > Lake > Sediment | place: USA: Wyoming | collected...
TCCAATCCCGAGTGTTCCACTTTCGCCCTTTGCTGTTCGGTTATGGGCCCGTCGAAGGCGACGATGTAATAATCGTATGAGGAGCCGGTGATGGCCTGGACTGTGAGATTTATTGACGATATGTTCGCTTCGAGGGATACGTTGTCATCTTCCACGGACAGGTTACTATATTGAAAAGATATTGGGTCGGTGTAGGCGCTCTCGTTCACATCGGACGACGCATTCGCATCCATCTGCGGTTCCTGGATAGGCATGTCCTTCGATTGGTTGTCCGAGTCCGCGTCTGGTGGGAAGGTTTCGGAGTAATCCCCGGGGTCATCAGCCTGCGCAAAAACAAGGTTGCATGATATGAAAGCCAATACCAGAAGCATGAAGACATTTTTCAACATAACAGATGCCCCCCAGTTGTATTTATGGCGCAAGAGGTTTAATAACCGCTATGAGCGGGAAGGGGGCCTGCGCCATTTAACGGATTGTGATTTAACCCATCATTCTACACGTTACAAAACAATATAAACTGTTTGTAGCTAAAGTGATATCAGGTGATATTCATGTCAGACCCATTGCTGGTGGAGGGGAAGAGCAGATTGTCGGTGCTTGTCATCGAGGACAGCCCGGAATTCGGCAGAAACGCGCTCGAGGCCCTGAAGGGGCATGACGTCAGGCTCGCCACGACACTGAATGGAGCCCTGGATGCGCTGGCATCCGGAACCAAGTTCGATTTCATGCTCAGCGATGCCCATGTGCCGCTCAGGGATGGCGAGCAGCCGGTGGCCATAATCCTGGGAATGCTCGAGACGTGCTTCGAAAAAGATATACCCGTGTGCTTTGTCACGAAAGCTGACCATCACGGCCTCATAGACCTAGCTGACGAGGGATACGTCTCGCTCAGGGCGGTCACCCTGGGTGAGGCGTCTGATGCGCTGATGTCACTCTCGCGCTCAAAAGAGGAGGCCACAGCGAAAAAGGTGTTCAGCACCATCAAACCTGCGGCCGCGGACAATGTCAAGACCGATTCCAAGACGCCGGAACTGTGGGCCAAGGCGTTGGAGATGGTCAGGAACGCGGCCACCAAGCCGACAAGTGTCACCATGGCGATACGGAAGGTGCGGAGCATCGGGCTTGACGTGGTCATGGATAGAGGTATGCCAAGGGTGGTGCCCGGGGCCAATACCAAGGGCTGAAGGCCCAAAGATTTATAAGAAAACGATGCGTCGATAGGAAAATGGGTAAAATTGCGGTGTTGCTCGTGGTTTTGGCGGCACTGCTCATGTTCGGCTGCTGTGCTATGGAAGGAGGTGGCACAGAACCTACTGATCCCCTCACTGTTTGCACTTCCGCATGCCAAGAAAGCTATCCCCATACCGTAGGGAACCTCAGTAACGGGACCTGCCATTGCCCCTGCGAAAACGGCTACCAGCAGTATGATGGGACTTGCATCAGTCTGGAAGAATATGACTATCTCCGCCCGGCCATCTGCAACTCCGACTGTGAAGCGAGCTATCCCCATTCATATGGCACCATAAGGAACGGAACCTGCACGTGCCCCTGCGAAAACGGCTACATTTCATATAATCGGACCTGCATCACGCCCCAGGATTTCGAAGGGCTTGCGCCGGTCCTCTGCCCTGAAGAGTATCCTGTCCTCAAGATCTATGACTGGCTATACGAGGGAAAGAGCTACTACCTCTACCTCTGCTACAAGAACGAGGCGGGGGGAACTGTCATCGAAAACAGGAGCAATCGGCAGGATTACTGGAATTTTGTCGAAGACCCGTATAGCAACGATTCGGTTTCAATCCTGACAAACCACCTTGCGAATATCTCGAAGCAGGAGGGATTCGGCGAATACGAGCGGGTGGATTTCACGATAGCGTTCGTGCAGGGCCTCCCCTACACGTTCGACAATGTGACGACCCCCTACGACGATTACCCGCGTTTCCCCTCGGAGACGATATATGCCGATGGAGGCGATTGCGAGGACACGTCGATACTCATGGCGGCAATCCTGAAGAAGATGGGCTATGACGTTGTCCTCCTAGGGCTTCCGCACCACGTGGCAACCGGGGTATTCTGCAATCCGTCCGACTTCGACCACCCCGTCACCTCCTATCCATACAACGGCCGCGATTATTGCTATCTTGAAACGACCGGGGAGGGTTATAGCATAGGCGAACTGCCTGCGGATTATACCTCTGCCACTGAAGTGACGGTCATACCCCTCCACGGTGCGCAGCCCGACATATACCTTGGATGGGGCCGGGAACGCGCCTACAAGTATGTCTACTCATACGACTCGCGCGATATCTACGTGAACATCACGGACATACGCCTCGATAATTTCGGGACCGTGCCGGCGAAAAACGTGAAGATATACGCGGCGCTCGAAGCGACTGAGGGGGGGCAGGTCTGGGACCAGTACACCTACACGGCGGGCGACATCCCGGTCAGGGGATACTATAATTACAGCGTCACAAACCTCCATGCACCGACCGGCGAATCCTTCCGCATAAGCATCGTCATTTACGGAGACAATTTCAAATCGGTAGAGTCGGAGAGCGGCTGGTTCACCTGGGATTGATGGAATCGGAATGCGCTTCCCGTTAATTGCCTAATCGGAAAGCTGGTTTGGGTTATATTAACGATATCAGAACTCAACCGCGAGCGAAGCTTGCGGGCAGTTCTGATGAACGAAGTGAGTCAGAACTCAAGATCTCGGTCATCGCCCTTGCGGGCTCTCAGGTATTGCATTCTCATCATTATGCAATCTTCTCCCAGCACCTACTTTTAATCCGAACGGTGTAAAGAAAAATCTGGAATGATGACTGTTCGACAGACCAAGGGTGCAAACCCTATGAGGACACTATCACAGCTGACCGATAATAGAATTAGAAAAGTAGATAATAAAGAGAAAAAGAAAAGATTATAGGTTGACCTTCAGACCCAATTCTTTCTTGAGCTCGCGGTAGCGGTTCCTTATCGTGACCTCTGTCACGCCGGCCACATCCGCGACCTCCTTCTGGGTCTTCTTCTCGCCGTGCATCGCGCTGGCGATGTAAAGCGCGGCAGCGGCCACGCCTGTCGGGCCACGGCCGGATATCAGGCCCTTCCTGAGGGCCTTCTTTATCAGCTTCACGGCCTCGTCCTGCACCTCGCCGCCGAGCCTCAATGCCGTGGCGAACTTGGGCACGTACTGGGCCGGGTCTGTGAGGGGAACGTCCACGTGAAGCTCCGCCTTGATGAACCTGTAGGCCCTGCCAATCTCCTTTTTCTCTATGCCCGACGCCCTTGATATCTCGTCAAGGGTCCTTGGTATGCCCTGCAGCCTGCAGATGGCATAGATGACAGCGGCGACCACGCTTTCAATCAGCCTGCCGCGGATGAGCTCCTCTTTCACCGCCCTCCGGTAAAGCAAGGCAGCGCTCTCCTTGATGTTTTCAGGAAGACCGAGGGATGACGCCACACGGTCGAGCTCGGCCAAGGCGATGACCAGATTCCTCTCCATGGAAGTGGCGATGGACACCCTCTTGTGCCATTTCCTCATCCTGTAGAGCTGGGCCTGCTTCTTCGGGCTTATCTTGCCGCCGCGGATATCCCGGTTGTACTGGTCTATCTCGGTGACAAGGCCCTTGTTCGGCCTCATGTACTTTATGGGCGCTCCGCCCCTGGCCTTCTTCTCCTTCTGCTCGGCGTCGAAGGCGCGCCATTCCGGCCCCATGTCGTGGATGTTCTCAGCGATTATCAGCCCGCAGCTGGAACAGAGGAGTTCGCCCTTCTCATAGTCACGCACGACGCGCTTGCTCTTGCATTCAGGACATTTCGTAGCAGTCTGACCCATACAGATAGCCTCCGCAAACCATAGTAAGGTTTTTAAGAATTTGTAATAAATTTATGAACCTAGCTATTTATAAATTTTTCTTTCACCCCGCCGGCTGTGGCAACGACTGCGCCGAGGTCGTCCGCATGACCACGCACAAGCATTAAAATCCAGGCAGGATTATGCTAATCGGTGCTCTTATGGTTGTAGGTCTTGTCCCGCCTGATGAGGAAGAGAGGCTGCTGAAACGGCTCATGGAATATTACGGCCAGATCTACCAGAGTATAAGCTTCTCCAGGGGGGAAGCGATCCTCACCCACAAGGATGTTGGCGAATTATACTACACTTATCCCGGAGAGGAGACCGAGGCCATGGCAGCAGAGAAGATGCGGCTGATAAGCTCGGCCATAGCCAGCGGCTATTCCACGCCCATCATCGTCCTGCAGAAAAAAGGGAAGATGGTGCTCCTGGACGGCCACAGGAGGACCAGGGTGGCATACTCGCAGGGCATGGGCTGGAAGGCGCTTGTCATAGTGCCGTCCAAGGAGATAAAGTTCGGCATAGAAGAGATGATACTGGGGAAAATAAAGGACCTCTACGGAAAGTAGTCAGTGCGGACTGTCAGGCAGGAGGCCCTTGCTCTTCACCCACCAGTAGGCGACCACGGTGGACAGTATGGTGGAGCCTATGAGAAGCGCTATGTACCATCCCTCATCTGCCGGGGTGAGGTTGAATGCAGGGCTGCTCATGGCTGTCGCCAGGGTGTTCGGCACCAGCACCGCGGTGCCTATGACCGTTAGATAGGCCACCAGCATGGCCAGCTTGTTATTCAGTATCTGGAGCTGGTTGTTGTATATGCTCTGGATGACCTCCAGGCCGCTGGCCACCACGTCGCTCATGTGCTCTGCCAGGCCTATCTGGTAGTTGACCTCCATTGCCAGGGCGCCAAGCCTCTGGAGAATCTTCTGGTCGTCTGTGAGCAGTTCAGGGTCGCCATAACGCAGGCTGTTCAGCACGTCCACGGTCTCCCAGAGGCCGCCCAGGTAGGTGATGAGGGCATGCTTCATCATGTGGATGTCCTTGCCTATCTCCTCGCGGGGGGACTTGACATCCACGAGTTTCTCGCTGAGCTGGTCGGAATTGGTCTCTATCTCGCGCAGGTGGTCGAAGTTCCGCGCGTTGTTCTCGTCTATCACGCGGATGAGCACCAGGGTCAGTTTGTCCGGGCTGGGCAGGTTCGGCTTTATCTTCCTCATGAATATCTTGGCGTAGCGCCTGAGCCTGAAGAACCGTTTGACCTCGGTCGTGTGGATGGTCAGCACGAACCCGTTGCGCAGGAGTATGAGCAGGTACTCTATCTTGACATCGAAGCCGTCCACCAGTATGGCTGGTATGAGGATCCCCATCTCGTTGTCGAAATCCTCATAGCTCCCCCTCGTGCTCTTTATCAGGGTGGTGACCAGCGTATCGCTGAATCCCATGGCCGATGCGATGCGCGGCGCGTCCTTCCTGAGGTCGTCCACGATGTAGTCGGCCCAGGAGACCGCACCCGCGTTTATCATGTCCGTGAAGTCGCTGATGTCGCGCGCTTCCAGCTCGACGGTCTTGCCGTCCTTGAGCAGCGACACGCAGAACCCCTTCTCCTCGAGCGATAGGATTATCTTCTCATCGCCGTGGGTCTTGCGCATTTTATGGAGTAGGTCCTTCGTCAGGGCCATGATGTCACCTGCTGGGAGCATGCAGCTTCCGGCCGATTTTCTACAATAAGTTGCGACTTCGGATATTTAAAAACTTAACTGTTGGCCCATCATGCGGCCTTGCGCCTGTGGCTGTGGGATACCGGAAAGGCCGCCTCGTTCTCCTCCAGCGCCTTGATGCCGGGCAGCTCCTTGCCGCACAGGTATTCTATCAATGCCTTGCCAGACAGGCTTACGTAGCTGAAGTGTTTCTTCTCTATGCCGAGCTTTTCTATGGCGGTTACGGTATGGCCGCCGCCGAGGAGCGAGAAAGCGTCGCAGCGGGCGATGGCCTCAAGCAACGCCCGGGTGCCCGTGGAGAAGTCCTCCAGCTCGTACACGCCTGCAGGGCCGTTCATCACTACGCAGTGCGAGTTGTTTATCACTTCGGTATAGCGCTGGATGGTCTTCGGGCCTATGTCCCATATCTGGCCGCTCTTTATGGCATCGGAGTCCGCATCATGCCTCTGCATGTCTATGGAAAGACCGACATCCACCGGAAGCACGATCTTGCCGTCGAACTGCTCGAGCAGGGCTTTCGCCTCGGGTATCCTCTCCTCAAGCTTTGATGTCTTCAGGTACTCCTGGGAATCCCCGACAGAATGGCCCGCTGCTTTCATGAAAAGGATCGCGAGCGCCCCGCTGACCAGCACCTCCCTCGCCCTTCCGTCAGCCAGCCATTTCTTCATGATCGCGAACGAGTCCTCCACCTTTGAGCCTCCGAATATGAATGTCACGTCCTTGCTGTGCCTGACCTTGTCCACGGCCTCAGCTTCGCCTGCCAGCACGTCCCCATAGAAGCAGGGCATCTTCTTGGCGAAACCGACGACGCTGGAGTGCTTCCTGTGGGCAACCGACAACGCGTCAAGCACATAGTAATCCGCGATGGGGGCCAGGTGGTATATTATCTCTCCTTCGCCATGCGGATGCTCGGTCTCGCAGTGCAGATGGCGGACATTGTCAAGCATCAGCACCTCGCCGTCCTTCAGCGAAGCTATCGCATTCTTGGCATTCTCTCCGATGACATCGTCCACATAGATGACATCCTTGCCGAGCAGATGGTGGAGCGCCTTCGCATGCTGCTCCATGGGGAGGAAATCCTTATCGCCCTTCCTCCCCTGGTGCGCGAGCACGATTACCCGGCCGCCGCGGTCGCTGATCTCCTTGATGGTCTTCGCATGCGCGGTCAGGCGCGCGCCTGGGACTATCTTCCCGCATTCTATGGGGCAGTTCAGGTCCGCACGCACCAGTATCTTCTTCCCGCGCACCTCGTAGTCAGCTATCTTCCTCATCGGCACCACTCTTCCTGGCAGCCGTCTTGGCCGCAGCTTTTTGGCCCCGCGCGCTCCTGGCGGCCGCCTTGGCCACGGGTTTCGGGCCTTCCCCGCTATTGAGCGCCGGTTTCGGACCTTCCTCAGTCTTGGCTGCCGCCTTGGCCACTGTTTTTGAGCCCCCTTCCGTCTCGGCGACCGGCGTGGAGACCCTCTTCTTCCAGTCCGCCTTGGATGGGCAGTTGGGGTCTATGCACATCGTATATCTGATTCTCCCTTTTTTAACGTTTATAGCGGGCTTGCCACAGGACGGACACGGCTTGCTGGCAGGCTGCACGAATGTTCCTGGAGGCAGCGGATAGGAGTTCCTGCAGTTCGGATATCCTGTGCACCCGATGAACTGGCGCTTGTCCCTCATGCGTATTATGCGCAGCTGGTTGCCGCACTTCTCGCATGGCCCCAGGATGTTCTCCCGCTCCTGGCTTATCTTGAGGGCCTCGGCCAGGTCCTTCCCTATCTTCTCCTCGTTCATCTTCCACTTGCTGAGCAGCTGGGTGAGTATCTCCTTGCTCTCCTTTATCACGGACTCCTTGTCCACCTTGCCGTCCTGTATGGCTTCCATCTCCTCCTCTATCTTCCTGGTGAGGTTCTCATCAAGGATCTCTGGCGCGTATTTCTGCAGGACATCGCATACCTTCAGGCCGAAATCGCTGACATCTATGGACTTCGCCCCTCCTGCATAGCCCCGCTTGAACAGGGTGTCCACGATCACCGAACGCGTGGCCTTGGTGCCGAGATGACGCTTCTCAAGCTCTGACACGATGGACGCCTGTGTGTATCTCTTCGGGGGCTTGGTCTCCTTCTTGGTCTTCTTCTTGGAGCCGACCGCCACGCTTTCGTCCGTCTTGAACTTGGGGAGTTCCACGTCCTCGGGCGTGTAGTATTTTCCATAGAATTCGGTCCAGCCCTTCTCAACGAGCCGGCTGCCCGAAGCCGCATACGCCTCTCCACCTGCATCAACCTCTATCCTGCTCCTCTCCCTCTTGGCCGGCGGGGCGAACGACGCAAGGAACCTGCGCACTATGAGGTCGTAGAGGTTCTTCTCGGGCCCGGCCATCGTACTTTTCATGCCCGTGGGATGGATTGCAGGGTGCGCCGGGTCCTCTTTCTTGCCCTGCACCGCCTTGGTCCAGCGGCTCTCCATGATTTTCTTGGCCAGGGCGGCATACTCGTTATTGGATGCCAGCGCGGCCAGTATCGGGTTGAGCTTGATGGTGGGCGGTATCTGCTGCGACGAAGTCCTGGGGTAGGTTATGAGGGATGCCTCGTAGAGCGTCTGCGCCAGCTCCAGCGTCCTGGACGGGCTGTAGCCGAAGAGGCGGTAGGCCTCCACCTGCAGGCTGGTCAGGTCGAAATTGGGCTGGGCGGGGACCTCCTGCTCCTTGACTTCAGCGCTGATCACGGTGCCCTGGTCCTTGGTGCGCTCGAGCGCCGCCTGGGCTTTCTCCTCCTCCATGAACCTGCCGGCCTTGTGGGTGAACTCCACGTCCTTTATCTTGGCTGTGAGCTCCCAGTAGGGGACCGATACGAAGGCGCGTATCTCCTTCTCCAGCCCCGACAGGAGGGATAGCGCAGGGCCCTGGACCCTCCCTATGGACAGCACCTTGTAGCCATGTGCGTGGTGGAGCGCGGCCATGAGCGCGCGGCTGAGGTTTATGCCGTAGTACCAGTCCACGATGTGCCTGGCTTCGCCGGCATATGCGTTGTTGTAATCGAACTCCCCTGCATCTTCGTAGGCGCTGAGCAGGTCGTCCTTGGTGAGGGCCGAGAACTTCATCCTCCTGCCCTCGCGGATGGTGGTGGCGAACCTGAAAACGTTGTAGGCGATAGTAGAGCCTTCTATGTCATAGTCGCAGGCAGAGACGAATGTGTCGGCTTTCTTGCCCAGCTTCTGCAGGAGCTCCACGTAGCCCTTGGTGTAGGCCGCATCCTTGGAGGCCTCGTAGGAAGGCACCCATTCTATGTCGAAGACAGGGTAGCCGTGCGATTTCTCCTTCTCCACCAGGGTATATACATGGCCTACGGCCGGTGCCACGACCACATCCCGGCCATTGTGCTTGGCCTCATAGTAGGATACGCCGTTGTGGGCCTTCTTTTGCGCATGCTCGTCTATGGCCATGGCGATTTTCTCAGCTACCCGTGGTTTCTCTGCAACAATGAGTTCCATAAGAATCTGATTCCTCACTTGAAATCGCAATAAATAAATATGTGATGGGAAATGCCGCGCTACTCATACATCAGCGCTTCCACAGGGTCCATCTTCGCAGCACGCCAGGCAGGCAAAAGGCCGGCGAGAAGCCCGACCCCCACTGCGAAGATGAATACGAAAGCTATGATGCGCAGCCTGAGGAAGACGGGGATGGCGAACGTGTCCTGGAGCACCTGGAGGACGATGGCCCCCAGGATGAGCCCTATTATGCCCCCTGCCAGCCCGATTATCACGCTCTCGGTCAGGAACAGGAAAAGTATGTCGTTCTGCCTGGCCCCCACGGCCTTGAGTATGCCTATCTCCTTTATCCTCTCAAGCACGTTCATGAACATCGTGTTGGCTATGCCTATGGCACCGACAACTGACGCTATCAATGTGACCGCGGCAAGCACCAGCTGGACCGACAGCAGGATAGTGCCGACTATCTCCATTATCTGGGCGGACGTGATGACCGAGAAGTCCAGCTTGTCCATCTTCACGCGGTGGTTGGATGCCAGCTTGCGCTCTATGCTGGCCTTTATGTCTTCCGGATTGAATCCCTCGTCCACCTGGACGTATATCATGCCGACCTCGTCTGGAAGGAGCTGCCCTTCGAACAGCTGCCGGCCATCCTCGAACGGAAGGTAGATGTTGGAGTCATCGCTGGAGCCGGCCATGCCGCCGATCTCCTTCTGGATTCCCACCACCCGGTAGTTCTTGCCGTTTATCTGGACCACGCTGCCCACTTCCACCTTGTCCTTGCCGAACATGTCCGTGGCCGCCTTGTGCCCGAAGAACGCCACGTTCTTTTCGGTCTCCTTGTAATACCTGCCGGACTCCACCTGTATGTAGCTGCCGTACATGTCAAAGGCCTTGCTGTCCATCGGATAGACCATGGCGGTGATGTTCTTGCCCTTGAATGAGAGGCTGGCCCTGCCGAACATGGTACGGGCGACTTCCTTCACGCCGCCTATGCTCGCGATGTCGTCCACGTCCTCCTGGTAGAGCTTGCCGCTTGTCTTGAGCAGCGAGAAGCTGCCACCACCCGTCATGTCAGTCAATGAGGATATTGGATAGACGAACATCATGTCGGCGCCGAACGCAGACATCTGGGTGTTGATGTCCCTGTTGAACCCCTCGCTTATGGATAGTATGACCACGATGGCTATCACTCCGATGACCAGGCCTATGATGGTGAGCCAGCTGCGCAGGCTTCTCTTGGTGAGGTTCTTGAATGAGTACGCCACTGCATCAATCAGGTCCATCTACTCGTACCTCAGCGCCTCTATCGGGTCTATCTTAGCCGCTTCCATGGCAGGGAAGGTGCCGGACACCAGGCCCACGGCCATGGAGAACGCCAGCGCACCCCAGATGGCCAGCGGGTCGAACACGAACGCCACACTGAATCCGTACAGAAGGATGAGACCTATCGTCCCTGCCACCAGCAGGCCCATGACGCCGCCGACAAGCCCTATCATGGCGCTCTCCACAAGGAATATGTTCCTTATCTCGTGCTGAGACGCACCGACCGCCTTCATGGTGCCTATCTCCTTGCGCCTCTCCAGCACGCTCATGAACATGGTGTTCGCTATGCCTATGCCACCCACGATGAGCGAGATTGATGCGATGGCTGCCAGGAACATGCTGAGAAGGTCCATTACTCCGCTGAGCCTCTCATTGATGAACTTGGCGGTTATCACTCCGAAATCCTTCTCGTCCTCTGTGACGCGGTGGGAAGCGAGCAGGATGTCCTCTATCTGCAAGGCCACAGCATCCACATCCGAGCCTTCCTTGAGCGTGAGCCTGATGGCGGATATCTCATCCTTGACAAGCGAGCGGTTGAACAGCTCCTTTGCATCGTCGAACGGTATGAAGATGATGCTGTCCATGGGCGCGAACGAGTTGCCCGACTCTTTCAGGACTCCTATGACCTTGAACTTCTGGCCGGCCAGGTAGACGCTGGACTGCGCCTGCGGCTTCTCATCGAAAGAATCCGCGATGCCCCACCCCAGGCCGGCCACGCGGCGGTCGTTGGACTCTATGAAGCGACCCGAGTCTATCTCCACCGGCACGGTGTCGTCGAACACGCCGGCCTCTATGCCATAGACGCCGGAGCTGATGGACTGGTTCTTGAACGTGACCGTGGTCTGGCCCGCGATTACCTTGGTTATGCTATGTATCTCAGCTATCTTCTTTATCTTCTCATAGTCCTTCTCGAAAAGCTTGCCGCTGGTAGGGGCCAGGGAAGAGGGACTCATGCCGGAACCGCCCGCAGGATTGGTCGGTGTTATTATTATGGTCCTTGGCCCGAAATCCTCCAGCTGCTTGAGGACATCCGCCTTGAGCCCCTGCACCAGGCCCACCAGCAATATGACCGACGATATGCCAACTATTATGCCAAGCACGGTCAGGAAGGAGCGCAGCTTCTGGTGGTTCAGCGCATCAAAGCTGAAATGTATCATCTCCGCCAGGTTCATGACGGTTCACTTCTTCCTGAACCTGAAGAACCATATCAGGATGGCGATAAGGACCAGGCCGCCTACGAGCAACGGCACCGGGTCGGAGTTCTGCGAGACCCCGTTATACACCGCGATGTCCTGAGCCACGCTCTTGGTCTTCCACTCGCCCGACTGGTCCCTGTAGGTAATCCTGATGTTGGCCGGATAGGTGCCCGGACTGGTGGCGTTCACCTTTACCGTGAACTGGACTGTGGAGAAGTCGTCCTTCTGCAGGCCTCCGATGTACTGCTTGTCGGATATGTCCATGGAGCGCAGGACGGGCGAGGAGAATTCCACCTCCACGTTCTCTATGCCATAGGAGCCCAGGTTGGAGACAAGCACGGATATCGTGTGCTCTGTGCCAACGGTGAGCGGCAAGGGCCTTGCTTCAAGGAATATGCCGACATCAGCATCAGAGGTGATGGTTATCGGTATGCTCCTGCTCTCCTCACGCTGGACGTCCTTTTCTATCCAGCTCAGGTCTGCGGCCACCAGGTTCAGGCCAGGCGGCAGCTCTGCGAACACCGGGCCGGAGGCAGTGGCGGTCCCGCCGGGCGCGATGTCGCCGAACTTCAGCTCGCTGTGGTCGCTGAGCCGGAGGCCGCTGTCCTGGAACGCGAGCCGCACATCCTTCAGCGTCTCTGTGCCGCCATTCTTCATCTGGAGGGTGAGTGTGCTGTCCTTCCTTGTTATCACGTCGCCCTGCTGGACGAACTGCAGATCCAGCTTCTCATTGCGGACGGTCAGCCTGAGGGCCGTGTCCTGGGTGTGCGTTATGCCCAGCTCGTCATCATATTCCAGGGAGAACGGCACGTTGGTGGCTCCGTCCGGTGCCGAACGCGAATCAAGGGTGATATTGACGGATATGCTGCCACCCTTCTCGATACGCGGGATGAATATCTGGTCCACGCCGAGGAAAGCCACCGGGGACGACTGGGTGCCGCCTGTTGAGGCGCCGGTGAGCGGTATCTTTATCTTGAGGTTGGATGCGGGCCCGCCGTCGTTGGCCACGGTCAGGACGACCGCGTCTATGCCGCCGATGACGTCCGTGCTGGATTGCAGGTTTATCACCGGGCGCTCCACCACGGTTATGGGCACGATGGCGCTGCGGGAGAACATTTCATAGCCCCCGCCTTCGCTCTTGTCCGCGATGCCGGCCACCTTGAAATCCACGGTGTATATGGCGCTCGATGCGTTCTCGCTCACGCGGAACGGGATGGATATGCTTGTCGAGCCGCCGGATTCGATGTCGCCGACGAACTGCTGCCCGGTCATTATCAGCTCGGGCGGGGAGTAGATGTCCATGTCCACCGAAGTGACCGCCTTGTTCACAGCTCCGGTCACCAGCGGATTGGCTATCGTGAGAGTGACTATGCCGTTCGAGCCCGGGGTGAACTCGTCCTGGGACACATCCCAGCCGGTCACCGAAAGGCCAGCGAAAGACACGCAGGCCAGCGCCATTATCAGAAACATCGATTTCCAGAATTCCATATATCGCACCTAGCTGACGGTCTGCCCGTCCATTATCCGTATCATTCTCTTGGTGGTCTTAGCCACATATTCATCATGCGTTATTATGACTATCGTCCTGCCTTCCCTATGGAGCTCCCTGAACAGTTCGAGCACATCATGGCCGGTCTTGGAGTCCAGGTTGCCGGTCGGCTCGTCCGCCAGGACTATTTCCGGGTCGTTGACCATGGCGCGCGCGATGGCGACCCTCTGCCTCTGGCCCCCTGAGAGCTGGCTCGGCAGGTGCTCCAGCCGGTCGCCAAGGCCGACCCGCTCCAGCAGCTCCTTTGCCCTGGCCTTACGGTCCCTGCATGATTTCCTGCAGAGCAGGAGCGGCAGCTCCACGTTCTCCAATGCCGTCAGGGACGGTATCAGGTTGAAGGTCTGGAACACGAATCCTATCTTCTCCCCGCGTATCCTTGCCTGCTCCTCGTCATCCATCGTGCTGGTCTCTATGCCGTCTATGTACCTCTTGCCGGACGTGGGGCTGTCCAACAGCCCCATGATGTGCAGCAGGGTGGATTTGCCTGAGCCGCTGGGGCCCAGTATTGATACCAGCTCGTTCTGGCGGATTACAAGGTCTATGTCCTTGAGCGCCTCCACGATGATGTTGTCGCCCATGTGGTAGACCTTGCGTATGTCATCCAGGCGCAGCACTTCCTTTGCGGTCATCCTATCATCTCCTTGGTGAACTGCAGCATCAGATGACTGCTTCTTATATGTTCTTTAGCTTTCCTGAGGGCGTCCCTGCCCTTGGCCGTGAGGCGGTAGGCCTTCCTGGCCCGCTTGCCCTGCATGACCTTCCTCTGGGAGATGAAACCCTTCCTGCAGAGCTCGCCCAGCAGCGGATATATCTTGCTAACGGCCACCGATGGGAGCGTATTGTCGGACCTGAGGGTCTTGATGACCTCGTAGCCGTGCATCTCCTTCTTGGATATCAGCCACAGCAGGAACACGAAGAAGTGCTGCTTGATGATGCGCTTCTCCAGGTCCCGGCCCGTGACTGAGGCCTTGTTGTCTATAATCACAGAAATCGATATGTACAGGTTTGGATATATATTTAAATGTATACGTAATTGCGGAGGCAGACACGCGGCCGGGGAGCATTTTTAATCAGTTTCCTCCCCATCAGCGGCATGGCAACTGATTATGAGGTAAAGGATATGGCCCTGGCAGAACAGGGCAGGCTGAACATCGAATACGCGGAGCGGAACATGCCGCTCATGCTCTCCATAAAGAAACGGTTCGCGAAGGAGAAGCCTTTCAAGGGGCTCTGCATAGGCCTGGCGCTCCATGTGACCAAGGAAACGGCCGTGCTCGTCAGGACGCTGGCCGCCGGCGGAGCCGATATCGCCATCTCCAGCTGCAATCCGCTCTCCACCCAGGACGATGTGGCCGCGGCCCTGGCTGCCGAAGGCGTCCCTGTGTTCGCGAAGAAAGGCGAGAGCAAGGAGGAATATTATAAGTATATCAACAAGGTCATCGACCGCAAACCGGACATAACCATAGACGACGGCTGCGACCTGGTCAATCTCCTGCATACCAAAAGGAAGGAGGCGCTGGCCAAGGTCATAGGCGGCTGCGAGGAGACGACTACGGGCGTGATAAGGCTCAGGGCCATGGAAGCCGACAATGCATTGAAATACCCCGTCATAGCGGTGAACGACAACAAGACCAAGCATCTGCTTGATAATTACTATGGGACGGGCCAGTCAACCATTGATGGCATCCTAAGGGCCACGAATACGCTGATTGCGGGGAAGAGCTTTGTTGTTTGCGGGTACGGGGATTGTGGGAAGGGCGTGGCATTGCGGGCGAGGGGGATGGGCGCGAACGTGATTGTCACGGAAGTGGACGCTGTCCGGGCCCTCCAGGCCGCGCTTGACGGCTACCGGGTCATGCCGGTGGCCGATGCCGCGGCCATAGGCGACATATTCCTGACTGTGACCGGCGACAAGAACGTCATCCGCATCGAGCACGTCAAAGCCATGAAGGACGGCGCGATTCTAGCCAACTCCGGGCACTTCGACTGCGAGGTGGACGTCACCTCGATGGACAAGGCCTTCAGGAAGCGCAGGATACGGCCGTTCCTTGACGAGTATGATGTCGGCGGGAAGAAGGTCTATCTATGCGGGGAGGGCCGGCTGATAAACCTCTCGGCTGCAGAAGGCCATCCGAGCGAGGTGATGGCGACATCCTTCGCAGGCCAGTCGCTGGCGTGCGAATACATAGTGAAGAACAAGGGCAAGCTCAAGCCCGGGGTCATCATACTTCCTGCAGAGATTGACAACCACATAGCCGAGCTCCAGCTCGAGGCCATGGGCGTGAAAAAGGACACGCTGACCGCGGAGCAGAAGAAGTACCTGACCAGCTGGGAAGAAGGCACCTAGGGGAGAACAAGCCCTGCGACACACATGGATTAAAAACCGTGCCGTCGCTAATAATCTCATGAGTTCTCAGAATGATTACGAGCAGCTACTTGACAAGCTCTACTCCAAGCTGCCGGAGAAGACGGCATCTACCGAAAGGTTCGAGATGCCCAGGTTCGACTTCTTCACAGAAGGCAACAAGACCATAGTGAAGAACTACAAGGCGGTCATCGAGAAGATAAGGCGGGAGCCCGAGTTCCTGTCCAAATACCTCTCCAAGGAGCTGGCCGTGCCGGTGGAGATCCAGGGAGAGAGGCTAATCCTCCAGAGGAAGCTCACGGGCGACATCGTCAACAGGAAGCTGGAGGATTTCATAAACAAGTACGTCATGTGCAAGGAGTGCAACAGGCCGGATACCCACATGGAGGATCTGGGCCACCGCGTCCGCAACATAGTGTGCGAGGCGTGCGGAGCTAGAAAAGCGATACGGTGATATGTTGGCTTATTATGGCAGAGGACAGGGTGGAGGCGGGCATGGCAGGGGCGGAGGAACGCCTCTGAGCACTGAGGAGGAACGGAGAAGGCTGCGATTCCCGCGCGAGGGCGAGGTGCTCGGCCTTGTGCTGGGACTCATGGGCGGCTCAAGGATGAAGGTCGCCTGCAAGGACGGAAAGGAAAGGATGTGCAGGATACCCGGCAAGCTCAAGAACAAGATATGGGTGAAGGAAGGCGACGTTGTCATAGTCAGGCCGTTCTCGATACAGGGCGATATTAAAGGGGACGTCATCTGGAGATACTTCCCGCTCCAGGCAAGGATACTCAAGGAAGAGGGCTACATCTAGATCTTCCTTATCATGTTTTTCGATATCTCACGGAACCCGAGCTTGCGCCATACCGCCATCGCGATTCTGTTCGAGCAGTAGAGATTGAGCTTCACGTCCCTGATGCCTTTCCCCCTAAGGTAGGACAGCCCGCACAGCACCAATGCGCTCGCAATCCCTTTTTTCCGATGTCTCTGGTCCACGACCAGCGAATCGACATACCCGTATTCCTTCACAACGAACATCGGGTCGTTCTTCTTGACCAGCAGGTCTATGAAACCGACCACCCGCCCCTGCGCGAGCGCCACGAAAATCGTGCAGTTCCTTTTCCGGAGATCTTTTTTCGCCGCCTCGGCCTCACCAGCCAGGCTCAGTTTTTTCCTGAGACGAAGGAGCGGGTCGGCTTTCCGGTGCGCTTTCCAGAACTGGAGATACAGCCTCGCGAGCCCTTCAGCATCGGACAGTCTGGCCTTCCGGATCATCATGGATTCCGTTGGGGCGCGAATTTATAAAAAAGAAGCGTCTAGTGCTATCCGATGACGAAAAAACCGCTGAAAGAGAAGCACCAGCTCAAGGAGCGCTTCAAGACCGAGAGCGAGGTCTTCGACAAGCTCACGCTCATGATACTGTCAAGGCTGCTGAAGAAGGGGATACTCGCCAGCGTGGACTATCCTGTTTCCACCGGAAAGGAGGCCAATGTCTTCAGGGCCACCACCGCCGAGGGCTCTTTTGTGGCTGTCAAGATATACAAGGTAGAGACAGCCCAGTTCTTCAGGAAGGAGGAATACCTTGAGGCGGACCCAAGGTTCGGTAGGATAAAGGACAACGAGCGGGAGATTGTCAAGGCATTCGCCAGGAAGGAGTTCAAGAACCTGGAGATATGTGAGAAGGCAGGTGTCCATGCGCCGAAACCGTACTATCTGCTGAACCATGTGCTGGTGATGAGCTTCCTTGGCGAAGGGGAACTGCCATATCCCACGATGAACATGGTCGGACCGTTGCATGGAGATAAGGACCTGGAGTCAATCCTTGATGACATAGGGAAGATGTACAAGGCAGGTCTGGTCCATGCCGACCTGAGCGAGTACAATGTCATGATGGGGGATGTCCCCTACCTCATAGATTTCGGCCAGGGGGTGATAGTAAGGCATCCCAGGGCCGAGAAGTTCTTGGAGCGGGACGTGGCGATAATACTTAAGTATTTCGCGAAGCGCGGGATAACGCGGGACCTGGAAGAGACGCTGAAGAAGATAAGGGGATAGGAAATAACGAAAGGAAACGCGCCTAGTTTTTCCGTTCCATCAGCAGCGCGCCAACCCCAATCATGGCGAGTATGGCCGGGTATTTGCAGCTGTAGGTGTTCTCCGGGCTGGCTGGGCCTGGACCCTGCGGCATGGATTCCCATACTCTCGCCTCGCATGCGCTTACGCAGCTGTCGAACCCTGGCTTGGCGCTCTTGCAGTCGTCGAAATCATCGTCCCAGCTGCCGTCATAGGTCTGGCAGCATGTGTGCTCGCAGTCGCTGGCCGCGAAAGAAAGCGGGACGGCCGAGAGGATGGTGAAAATGATTAATAATGTCTTTTTCATGAAACCGCACCCTTGTCTATACGAAGGAACGCCATCGCGCCCACCGCCGCCAGCAAGAACGTCGTGCTGCAGCAGCACGTATAATGGGTCCCGTCTGAGGTATCCGGACCTTGCTGCGCCGAATATGCATAGTTCGCAGCCTCGCAGTCCGATACGCACGTGCTGAACCCCTCGTCTCCGCCACTGCACTGGTCGAAATCGTCATCCCAGCTTCCATAATACTGGTTGCAGCATGTGTGCTCGCAGTCGCTGGCCGCGAAAGAAAGCGATGGCAGAACAGATGCCAGGATGATGCCGATAAGCCCCAGCACGTAAAGAGTTTTCATGGTTCATCTCCTCGAAAAGACAAACGCGATTCCAGTTATGGCGAGCGGCAGGATGGCAATCGGGCACCACGGCGCTTCAGGCGGGTCCGTGCAGTTCAGCGCGCATGCGTATGATTCGTCGCTGTTGCTTGAATTCTCACAGCTGTTGTACTCCCACCCATAGACGCCCCCTGCATTCTCGCAGCATACCTTCACGCACTGCTTCCTCTGGTCAGAAAGCGCGAAACAAGCGCTGGACACCAGCAACAGAACCAAAACAGCTAATACCGAGCATCTCATGATTCATCGCCTCTTTGCCATATTACATCCTTTCCGGGCAGTCTATGCCTATCAATCCCAATGAGTTCTTCAGCACGATGCTCGTCGCCATCGTTATCGCGAGCCGGGTTTTCCTGGTTTTCTCGTCTTCGGCCGCCAGAACGGGCGAAGTCGTGTAGAACGAGCTGAATTCCCCTGCGACCTCCAACCCGTACTGGGCGAGGTGGTGCGGGGCGAGCTCCTTGGCGCTCCGGGCAACCATGTCCTGGAACTGTGCCAGCTTCTTTATCAGCTGCTTCTCCTGGGGATTGAACTGTACCTCTTCCACGGACGGCTTCTCCTTGGTCTTGCCGAGTATGCCCTGGGTCCTTACATAGGCGTACTGCAGGTACGGGCCTGAATCGCCCTCCATGTTAAGCGCTTCCTCCCACTTGAAGGTTATCCTCTTCTCGGGGCCGGTGCGCAGGAACGAGAACTTTATCGCCGCAGCGCTCACCATGCGGGCGACGTTCTTCTTCTCACCATCTTCCATCTCGGTCTTTATCTTGTCCATCACCCGCGTCTGGCCTTCCGCGAGCAGCTCATCCGCGGTATAGCCTATCCAGGTGCCTTTCCTGCCGGAGAACTTCTCGTCCGGCAGCCCGACCAGCTCATAAGAGAGGTGATGCAGGTTCCTGGCCTCATCTTCGAAGTCCATCCGCTTCAGGACCTCGGCCACCACCCGCTGGGGGTATTTCTGGTCCACGCATATGACATTTATCACGCTGTTCGCATCTCCGAAATCCATGGGCTTGCCCCTGGCTGACGACATGTAAGCGGTCTTCCCGTTCGGCTGCTTCACGAATGGCTCGTATTTGAAGCCTTTCTTGAGCTTACCGAACTTCCAGAGATGGAATATCACGTCCTTGCCGGTATATACCGCAGTGCCGTCGCTCCTCACCAGCACCTTGTCAGGGTTCTCCAGCTTGCCGAACTCCTTCTCGAAGTCCTCTGAGAGCTTGACCACGAGGCACCCTTCGTTCTTGCCTTCCGTCTCGATGACGACCGCCTTGTTGTCCTTTATGCTCTCTATGCCCTCGTCGAATATGTTCTCCATGATGTCGCTCTCGAAGACCAGCACGTCATGGTAGATGCCGAATGCGAACGCGGTCTCGTACTGGGAGAGCACGCACCGCTCTGCCAGCTTCCTGCCCGCTTCGGCCACCTCATTGCCCCCTTCCTCTATCTGCCTGAGGACCTCGCGCACGTCCTCCATCAGCGTCTTGTCCTCCTCGAACTTCCTGGCTATGCCCACATACTGCTCGCCAAGCCACAAATCGAACTTGCCGTGCGGGTTCTGCTCGTAGTTGAGGAATCCCCAGAGGCTCTGGGCCACCTGGAGCCCTAAATCATCTATGTAATCCATCCGCTCCACGTCATGGCCGTCGAATTCGAGTATCCTGGCGACAGAATCCCCGAGCAGCGCGTTCCTGAGGTGGCCGATGTGCCAGGGCTTGTTCGGGTTCACTGAAGGGAACTCTATGACGACCTTGCCCTTCTTCTTTTTCCCGGCTCCGTACTTCTCCTTCTTGGAGAGCACATCGGAAAGAAGCGATGCGTATGCCTTGTCGCTGAGATGGAAGTTGACGTACGGGCCCATGGCCTCGGTCTTGGCGACATATGGGCTGGTGGCGATTTTCTTAGTGATTTCTGCCGCGAGTTTCGCGGGGTTCGCGCCTTCGGGGCTTTTTTGGCCGGGTTTTGTGCTGGTTTTTTGCTTCTGCGCGAGCGTGAACGCGATGCGGGACGATATGTCGCCGAACTTTCCGTACTCGAGCGAGGCTAGCGCCTCTTCCGCACCGACCCCTGCGGCCTTAGTTATGAGCCCTGCGATTTCATCTTTTATCTCAAGCAAATCAGACACCCTTGTTGTACGCTGATTTCACATCGTCTATGGAATCGTTTATCACTATCTGCTCGCCCTTCTTTATGAGCACGCGCTTGTCGCCCCTCACACGGCCCGCCTTCCTGCATACCGTCCCTTTCATCTTCATCTCGAACTTGTCCGCGTTCTCATGGGATACGCTCACTATGAACCTGCCTGCGCTCTCAGAGAACAGCAATGCCTCTTCCCGGTCAGTGGTTGCCGCCGCCTGGGCCAGGTCAAGCTCTGCGGCCATATTGAAGCCCAGCGCGGATTCAGCGAATGCGACCGCAAGCCCGCCCTCAGAGACGTCATGGGCTGAAGCCACAAGGCCTTCCTCTATGGCGTCTGAAAGCGCCCGGTAGAGCGGTATGTGCTCCTCGATATGGAGCTGAGGGGGGTCGTCGCCCACACCGCCCAGCAGGCGGTAGAGCTCGCTGCCGCCCATCTCATCATGCGTCGTCCCGAGCACATAGATGATGTCGCCGGGCTTCTTGAACTCAGCGCTCATTGCCCTGCGGATATTGGCTATCTTGCCAACCATCGTGACCAGGAGGGTCGGCGGTATGGAGTATTTCCTGTCGCCCGAGTAATAGTCGTTCTTCATGCTGTCCTTGCCTGATATGAGCGGTATGCCGTAGCCTGTGGCGCAGTCATAGAGCCCGATGCACGCCCGGACCAGCGCGCCCAGCTTCTGCTCGCCGTCGGGCGTCCTGGCCGACTTCACAGGGTCGGGCCAGCAGAAGTTGTCCAGGCAGGCCAGGTAGCCGAACTTCGCGCCCACGGCTATCGCGTTCCTGACGGCCTCGTCGAATGCCAGTGATGCCATCGCATAGCCGTCCTGGACGTATCTCGGGCAGATGCCGTGCGCTATCACAAGCCCCTCATCGGAATTGTAGGCAGGCCTAAGCACAGCGCCGTCCGAAGGCCCGCCCATTATGGGCTTTATCACGCTGGTGCCCTTCACCTCATGGTCATAGCGCCGTATGACCCTCTCCTTGGTCGTTATGTTCGGGGATGAAAGCAGCATGTGCAGGGTCTCGGCCGGATCCGCCTCCCTCTGGGCAGGCTCTGTGTGCATGAGCTTCTTCCATGAGGCGTTCAGCCTGAGCTGGGGCACGCCTTCATGCAGGAATCTCATGTCCAGATATGCCACGGTCTGGTCCTTGTAGAGTACGTGGAACCTCCTTGATTTGGTGAACTTGCCGACCACGGTGACCTCCACGCCATGGACTTTGGCCAGGGCCATCAGCTCATCCAGCTTCTCAGGCTTCACTGCGAGCGACATGCGCTCCTGGGACTCTGATATCAGTATCTCCCATGGGTCCAGCCCGGGGTATTTCAGCGGGCACCGGTCCAGGTGGATTTCGCAGCCTCCGCTCAGCTGGGCCAGCTCGCCTATGCTGGATGACAGCCCTCCGGCCCCGTTGTCTGTTATGGCCTCGTAGAGGAGCCTGTCGCGCGCCTCGAGCGTGAAGTCCAGCATCTTCTTCTGGGTTATCGGGTCGCCAATCTGGACCACGCTCTGTGGCACTGAAGCGTCTATCTGCATTGAAGAGAAGGTGGCGCCATGTATGCCGTCCTTGCCTATCCTGCCGCCAATCATGACCGCCAGATAGCCAGGCTCTATGGATTTCTCCGCGGTCCGCTTGCCGCCTATGACCGAGGGCATGATGCCTATGGTGCCGCAGTAGACCAGGGGCCTGCAGGTGTAGCCCTTGTCGAAGATTATCGAGCCGTTCACTGTGGGTATGCCCATCTTGTTGCCGCCATGCTCTATGCCGCGGACCACGCCCTCCATTATGACTGTTGGATGGAGCACGCCCTTGGGCACGTCCGCTGCTTTCGCGTCCTGGGGCCCGAAACACAGCACGTCTATGTTGGCGATGGGGTTCGCTCCCATCCCTGTGCCCATGATGTCCCTCTGGACGCCCAGCACGCCGGTCAATGCGCCGCCATAGGGGTCAAGGGCAGAAGGCGCATTGTGCGTCTCCACCTTGACCGCCACGTCGAACTCGTGGTTGAACTTGATTATGCCTCCGTTGTCCTTGAACACGCTCACCACATAGGGCTTCTTGACCTGCTCGGTGGCGCCCCTTATGAACGTCTTGAACAGCGAGTTTATGGCATGCTTGTTGCCCTCCTCGTCATATGTTATGTGTGCGTTGAATATCTTGTGCTTGCAGTGCTCGCTCCAGGTCTGCGCCAGGGCCTCCAGCTCTACATCGGTTATCTTGTTGTCCAGCCCGACCTTGCGCCTGTCCTCGAGCACCTTCTCCAGCTTGAAATAGCGCTTTATGGCCATGAACTCGTCATAGGAGAGCGACAGGAGGCGTTCCTTGGCCAGGGCATGGAAGCGCGGCTCTGCCATGTGCAGGCTGATCCTCTGGACGCTGGGCTCGTGCGGGATGTTCACCTTCGGCAGGTAGGCCGCGGTATCAATTCCTGGCGCATAGATGTTGAACTTCTCCACCAGCGGGTTGTGGAGCATGCCCGCGATGCGGACGCACAAACCCTCGTCGACCGGTCCGCTGAGGGCGTACATCCGCGAGTAATAGACTGCCATCTCCTTGCCGAGCCGGTCCTTCAGCGCTTCTGAGGCAGTATGGCCGATGTTGTCAGTGACTCCCGGAAGCATGCCGATTTCCACACGCCAGCAGTCCCTGAACAGCGGCTCTTCCATGGAATAGTCCTGGGTGACGCTGTCCGCGAACACATCCTCTGCCAGGGCCTTCATGTCGTCCTTGGGCAGGTCTTCAGCCAGGTTATAGACGTCCACGAACCTGCAGGAGACGTCAAGGCCAAGCGCTTTCCTGATGCGTTCCCTGAGCTGGTCTCCCTGCACGTCCTTGATATGGGCCTTCGTGGTAAGCTCGAGCCTCTGCCTCATAGTCCTTATCTTCAAGGACAAAGTTTTACAAACTTTGTCCGCATTGGAATTCCGCGGATTCCGATACAATCGCAAATCTTATAGTCCTTGATGGTGCTGGCTTTCGGTGGTCCTGCTTTTCCCGTTGGGCAGCAGCTCAAGAAGCTCGTCGGGATGGACACCATACCGTTTCGCGAGCGATTTCGCCAGCGCGCCTTTCTCCTTGCCTGATTTTGACGGAACGATTGAGAGTGGGTTTTTGAGTGTTAGTTTTGAAACTGACGGAACTATTACGAGCGCCCCTTTCTCGTTTTTGCCTATCTTCAGCTCGAGCCTCGTGTCCCTGAACCATCTCCTTTCCCCAGAAATAGCGAATGCTCCTGTCGGTATGAACCCGCCAGAAACGTGCTTTGATAATTGGTCTTTCTTCACTGCATAGACATCCACGCTCGCGTTCGCGTTTATCCACGCCTTTGAGAAACAAGCGGCGAACTGCGCTGCTTCCTTCAACTCGTCCTCGTTCGCTTCAACCCCACCTTTCAACTTTTCCCCGCCCGCGTCAACTCCACCCTTCAACTCGTTCGTTTCAGCTTCAACTCCGCCTTTCAACAACTCCGCCCCGCCCTTAATTATCACAGCAGAAGCGCCCTGGATGTCAGCATGGAAGAACAAATCCTTATCCTCCATGTATTTCGCGAAAAGCTGGTCGTTCTGCTGGGCGTTCCGACCGCCGATTATAAGATACCCAGCAGAAGTGAAGCAGAAATGGAACTTCCCGTACCATTCCTTCACCCTTTTCATCCGCACTTCCTTCTTCCCGCCCTTCTTCGCGGCTTCTATCTCCTTCTCGGTCTCCTTCATGGCCTTCTCCACGCCGGCTATCTTCTCCCTGCTCTCCTTTGCCAGCTGGTAGTAGTGGGCAGCATTCTCATGGACGGACTTCTCGTAGAAGAGCGTGAGGTTCATGCAAGGATTAGGGCAGGGTATAAATAAATAAGTAATGAAAAGCAGGACAGATGAGACTCCGCTCAATAGACGCCTTCCGCGGGCTTGCCATCGTGCTGATGGTGTTCTTCACGCTCACCCTCACGTTCAGCAGCCAGCTGCCGGACCTGATTACCCATAATGTCGCGGGTTCGCTGCACGCCGGCGATTTCGTGCTGCCCATGTTCCTGTTCGCCAGCGGCATGTCGCTCGTCTTCTTCCATGAGAAGCGGAAGAAAAAGAAGGCATTGGAGTACGCCCTGGACGTCGTAGAGCGTTTTGGGAAGCTGGCGCTCGTGTCGTTCCTCCTGTCGCCCTTCACGGCCGGCATATTCCAGATGGACGAGGTGATGCTGAGCGCGATATTGTTTTTGGTCTGCGTTGTTTTGGTAGGGCTGCCAGAGATGGTGCTTGTTCTGGTCGCATTCGCAGTTTTCGCCATCTATTTCGCGCTTTATGACCTTTCGCTGCTGCCGGACTTCAGCGCCTATTACCTTGGAGGATATCCGGCTGCGATATTCTATCTTCCTGTGATGCTCGGCGGTGTGATTGCAGGGAAACTGATAGCCGAGAAGAAAGGCCTGGCTCCGGCGCTTTTAGGAGCGGGTTTGCTGTTCGTTGTTTTGCTGCTTGTTGTCCCGCCGGACAAGAGCGAGGCCACGCCATCTTTCATGGCGCTTTCGGTGGCGGTTTCGCTGCTGGTTTTCGTTTTAATCGAACGGGCGGTCGGGACTGGACGCGAACGGAAGCGGACGAGCGATGAACCTGGCTTGGTGGGTACGGAACGTGGTGTTGTTTCCGGATTCTTTGAATATCTCGGAAGGCAGCCCATAAACTACTGGGTACTGATGTTCCTGCTGGCGAGGATACCGCTGAGTTTCTATGCGATTTATATGGGGATTGAACTGCCGCTCGGGCTGGGCTGGATGGAAGCGGTAATCCTGGCTGCGGCATATGCCCCCCTGCTCTATCTGGTTTCGCGGCTCGGTGATTTTGTGTCAGGAATGGGCGGGAAGGCACTTTTTAATAAAATCGGGAGAAGGGATGACTGATGCTGAAGTTCGATAGCCTGAGCCGCCCCCAGATGCTCCTCATAATCGTGGCGATTTATCTTGTCACCCATCTGGCAGTTCTTACCTACCTGCCGTTCATCACCGACGAGTGCGTGTACACCATCATGATAGAGGAGCAGATAGAGCATCCGACCACAGTGCTCACGTTCCTGGGATATCCTGTGTCGTGGAAGCCGCCCATGATGTTCTGGACGTACAGCCTGTTCGCGGAGGTCCTGCGCGGTCTGCCCATACCGATAGAAGCTGTATATCGGCTGCCAGGGACTGTTTTCGGGCTGGCCAATGCGCTATTGGTCTTCCTGATATTCGAGAGGCTCATGAAGGACACCAGGGCTGCGTTCCTTGTCTCCATGGTCTACCTGACATCGTTCCTGCCGATACACGTGGACAGCAACGTGCTCACGGACACCATGTGCGGCACGGCCATATTCGCGGGCATCCTGGCTTACATGCACGGCACTGCGGACAGGAGGATGTTCATCCTGGGCGGCGTACTCACCTTCATCGCGTATTTCATTAAAAACATCAATGCGGCCACGGTACCAGTGGTGGCTGCAGCGCTTGTCTTCGAAAAAGATAGGAAGATGCTGCTGGACCCGTGGTTCCTGGTCTCGCTGGTGGCATTCCCGCTCGCCACGTACCTCTTCAACGCAAACCTTGGGGAAGTGGCTGGAGCGGATATCGCCTTTATCACCCAGCAAACCCTGCTCAATAACCTGGACCTCATCCGGGTCATGTCCTCGATTTTCTATGTGTTCCTGATGGTGGTTACCTGGTTCACAGTATCATTGTTCGGTTTCTGGAAGAACTGGAATAGAAGCCTGATGATGACCGTGTGGTACTGCCTGGCCATCTTCCCGCTGTTTGGCGGGACGTTCATGCCAGCTTATTTCTACCCGGTCATGCCGGCCATGGCCTATTTCGCCTTCCAGTTCATCTACCGGGACGTGGATGGCAAACCCAGGACAGATACCCTGTTCTGGTTCGCTATGGTATCCATGGCCATCGCCTGCCTGGCTCTCGGCGCCGTTGTCCACACCATGTTTTACGGGGTCTATGTGGAGGACAAGAACGCCGGCGAGTTCCTGGCAGGGAAGGGGAACGTCCTGATAGTGGGGGACTACGCGCCAGGGATTTTCTCGTACAAGATGCTGGAGGAGAAGCGCGCCACGGGCAGATGGCTTGATTACGGGCTGATACTGCTGCCAAACACGAGCGCCGAGCTCTATTGGCCGTTCATAAAGAATTATTCTGCGGAGTACGCAGACGTAATGGATGGTAGTTTCAACGCCGCTTTCGCTGAAAACCTGATATACCGCAAGGACACCAACATAACGGCATTCGATTACGTCTGCGTGATCAGCAACAGGACGGTGAATCCCGGAGGCAAGCTCGTCTACAGCAGGCTCGGCAACCAGTCAAGCATCCAGATATTCGACATGCGGAAATGAGCGCCGGCTGCCTGGAAGCCCTCACATGCGCGAGACTTCCTTGAATATGACTTCCATCTTGCCACTTTTACTTGCAGACACAGGAAATCAATTGACGCATTAATTGTAGAGTAGCCAGACTTTTGTCCTAATTTGTTAGTCAGACTTATGTCTGCTTTCACTCATCGGTATCTCGGTGAGTCTAATGGTGAAAGGCGCTATGGACATGAGACTGAAGGCGGTTTTCTTCTATTCAGAGGGAGGCAAAACTGCAAAAGAAGTGGCTGAGCTGTACGGCTTGTCTGAAAGGACTGTCAGGAGATGGAGTAGCGCCTATGAACGAGGGGCATTGAGGGACTCACACCTGAGAAAACAACTCCAAAAAGGCCAAGCAGGACGACTCCAAACGAATTGAAGGCCAAGATAATCTCGCTCAAAAGACGACTTCCTGCCTGGGGTGCAAGAAGGATAAAACACCAGTTTGACTTACCGCTCCACTGGACAACAGTTCACAAGATATTGAAGGCGAATAGCCTTCTTTTCAGGATAACGGCAAAGCCCCCCAGCCCTGCAAGCGGTTCCAGAGGCGGCACGTTGATTCCATGTGGCAGGGCGATACCTTCCAGTTCAGGATTCACGATGTTGGAAAGGTATATGTTACGGGTTTTACAGACGACTGCTGTCGGTTCAGGATAAGGTCCAAGGCTTATCTGAGGAAGGGCAAGGAGGAGGCGATAAACTGCCTACAATGGGCGTTACGGCCAGGAAGGAAGCCAAGGCAGATTTATCTGGATAATGGAACGCAGTTTATCGCAAAGGCGTTCAAGGCAGAGGCAGAGAAGCACAAGATACAGTTGATATTTGGAAGGCCGTATCACCCAAGAGGGAGGGGAAAGATTGAGGCATACCACAAGGTCCTTTACCGAGAGCTGATTTCCCTTAAGAAGTTCAAATCCTTATCTGACTTCAGGAAGCAGCTCTGGAAGTTTGACCGAATGTACAACAACTGGAGGAAGCAAGAAATACTCGGCTGGAGGACTCCTGCTGAGGTTTATCGCAATCCCAAGTATTTTAACAAACAAAGTTCAAAGGATAAAAAGCGGACAGATGTTCGACTAACAAAAGCGGACAGAAGTTAGACTACTGTACAATTAATTATCCACCAGCACATTAGGAGCCGGACACGACTATATAAATAAATGTCCATATAGAAAGTAACGTGGGTGGATAATGATGCTCCAATATTCGAATGCATATATTGATGAAGAGGATATTGAGGCGGTAAAAGAAGTATTAAGAACCGGCTATGATGCATCGCTGCCAAAAGTTAGGGAATTTGAAGCGGCAGTGGCTAGATATGTGGGTACGAAATTTGCTGTGGGGTTGAACAGCGGAACATCTGCTTTGCATGCAAGTATGTTTGCAGTTGGCATGGGGGATGGGGATGAAGCCATAACTTCCCCAATAACATTTGCAGCAACATCCAATGCAGTACTTTATATGAGAGGGAAACCAGTATTTAGCGACATTGATCCGAGAACATACAACTTGGATGCGGATTTAGTCGAAAAAGAGATTAACCAAAAAACCAAAGCGATAGTCCCGGTTCATTATACCGGCCAGCCCTGTGAGATGAATAAATTTGTCAAATTGGCAAAAGAAAATGACTTGAAATTAGTAGAGGACGCAGCGCACGCATTGGGGGCGAAGTATGGGGACAGGATGGCTGGGACGTTCGGCGATGCTGCAGTCCTTAGTTTTCACTCCGTAAAACACATAACGACATATGAGGGTGGGATGGTTTTAACTGATAACGAGGAGATATATGAAAAAATCAAGTTGTTCAGATCACATGGAATAACAAGAGAACGAAGGATTATGGGGGTGGTGCCAGAGGAAGGGGAAGACTGGGTTTCAGATCAGGTACATCTCGGTTATAATTATCGGTTAAGCGACGTTCAAGCTGCTCTCGGTCTCTCACAATTAAAAAAACTCGGAAAGTTCGTGGATATAAGAAGGAAGTATGCAAAGATGTATACAGACGCTTTTGAAAAACTGGAATTTGTAGAGCCGCCCTATCAGCTTGCCCGCACAGATTCGTCATGGCATTTGTATGTTCTAAGATTTGATACTAAAAAACTCGGGATGAGCAGGGTAGAGATTTTCCATAAGCTGAGAAGGATGGGTATCGGAGTCTGGGTACATTACCCGCCTGTTTACTATATGTCATATTACCAAAAACTTGGATATAAAAAAGGATTATGTAAAAATGCTGAGAAATTATACGCGGAAATATTAACATTGCCTTTGTACCCGAAAATGAATGAAAATGAGGTCCAGATGGTTATTGACACTATAAAGAAAGTGGTGAAATAGATGTTAACCAGTGTCATAGTGCTCACGTTTAATAGAAAAAAGATGCTCAAAGAAGCCATAGATTCAATACTGGCTCAGACAGTCAAGGACTTTGAACTTATCATTATTGATAATTGTTCCAAAGATGGAACTGGAGATTTCGTAAGAACGTACAAAGATAAAAGAATAAGATATTTCAAAAATGAGAATAAGGGAATTATTGCAACCAACCTTAATTTTGGTTTAGGACAGGCCAGGGGAAAATATATTGCCTTATGCGACGATGATGACATCTGGAGCCCGGAAAAACTGGAAAACGAATTAAGAATCATGGAAAAAGAAAAAGAGGTGGCCGTAGTATGCACCAACGCAGTTAATTTCGATGAGAATGGGGAGGGGAGCCTAGTCGTGAAAAATAGGATGACATTTGCCAAATCGCCGTATATATCCCAGAAAGAGACACTCATAAAAAATGCGATTGTACAATCCTCGGTTTTGATACGGAAAGATGTCTTAGACGAGATTGGCCATTTCAATGAAAATCCAGAGTACGTAAGTTGTGAAGATTTTGAACTTTGGGTGAGGATATTAAAGAAATACAAAGCGTACCTGTTAGACAAACCATTAGTAAAGTACAGAACGCATGCAAATGTATTCAGAACAACTAGTCTAAAGCACCACAACATATTGAAAAAGATTATTGACTATCTGGAGAGAGGGGGGCACGTAAGTAAACCCGCCTACATCATTTTTCTGCTGAGACACTATTTCTTTGTTTTGGTGAACGTAACCGGGATTAACAGGATATATTTTGCATTAAAAATGGATTTTTATTAAAGCTGCACAAGAAAGGCACAGGGACTGGATGGCGGGAGCGTTATGAATAGCGAGGAGCCAAAAACCATTTCGGAGTTCGCATATTTCCATATATTCCGCTATTTTTTTGAAGAAAGATATTATTTTTGCAGTTTAGAGGTTGTATTACGAAAACTCAGGGAATACATAAACTGGCCATCGATACGTCCGGACGGGTTGATAAGAACACGGGGAGATGAATTTCACAGATATTGTAAAGTTCTGGGCCATTCCAGATTAAGCAAAAAATTAGATGAGTTCAAGAGGGACATGGATGAAACCAGTTGCGCGGTAGTCGAAAAAATACTGAAGGATTATATAAAATTCAGATCACAGAACCGCGCAAAGGCCGAGGAATGGTACGATTATGCTGTGCTAAGCAACCTCAGAGATATAGATAAAAAAATAAATTCAATTATTGCAATGGGCCCGATCCCAAAGCACATATCCCCCCACTCATATCCAGATATTTTTTGTTATGAATCCGGACTGACATTCGTACCGGAAGAGATTGTAAAAAGGAAGATAACGGGTAAAGATATTCTTGATTGCGGGGCATATTTTGGTGACTCTGCCATTGTTTTTCACAGGATGCATAAACCAAAAAAGATATATTCTTTCGAACCGGAAAAAGCGAATTACGCGCGGTTGCTTGAAACAATAGAATTCTGCGGCATTAAGAATGCTATAGCTGTCAACATGGGCGTTGGAGAATGTAAAAAAATAGCTGGGATAACGCCAAAGGCGGGGGGAGGAAGCAAGATTGTCAATATGGGTAGGGGTGAACGAACGCATATAACTGACATAGACAGTTTCGTCAAAAAAAATGGCATAGTACCCGGTCTGATTAAAATGGATATTGCAGGATATGAACTGAAGGCGCTAAAAGGAGCCTTAAAAACAATAAAAAAATACAGGCCGATTTTACTAATAGCCATATACTACAATCCAGTAAATTTCTTTGAGATAAAACCACTGCTTGAAAAAAATCTAAAAGGCTATAGATTCCTAGTAAGGCATATAGCATATAACCACCCGACATATGAAACACCACTGATTGGATACCCATTAGATGAGGAAGCAATATGAAAGAGAAGTGGTTAACTAAGGCTCCGGCCATTGAAGAGGTGGTTGGCGAGTCGAAAGATGAAAGAACGAATTCACGAAACAGTACCGTACTGATTATCCCGACTTGTAGAACAGACGGCATGCTTCGAACGCACCTTGAAAGATTAACCAAGCAAACAACAAAAAAGTTTGATATAATTATCGTGTATGAACCAGACAATGAATTTGCCGCGAAACCGAACGGAACGAGCGTATTGCATATAAGAAGAAAAGAGAACAGCGGTTCGGCTGGCGGGTTTTATACAGGAGAATTGGTTGCACTAGACGAAGGATATGAAAAAATAATACTGTCTGATGACGATTGCTTGCCTGAATCCGAAGTGTTGATAGAGAGGATGGCGGCTGCTTTGGATAAGGAAGATGTGGTAATGCCAAAAGTAACGTACCTACCGATAGAGAGGATAACGGGCGGATCTCTTCATATGTATGCAGGTATGCGAAAAGAAGTTTTGAAAAAGAGCGGTCTGACGTTCTACCCGTTATACGTCGGAGGTGAGGATTACGACCTTGCAACCAGGATAAGCAAGAGCATAAAGGATACCAATGAGATTGAAGCAGTAGTTTCGCACCAAAGAGTAGCGCCGTTCATTTTATTCCCAAAAGCCAGGATGTATTACTACACTCGCGGGTTGTTATTGCAATTGTTTTTGTCAGGTTCGTTTACCAAAACAGCATTTAAATTATTCTTAGACTTGAGCCATGCGTTAGTATTGGCGCTTGTCGGAAATGGAGATGGCGCTCGAGTCTATAAAAATGCCATTCTCGATGCGGTTGCCATGAGGTTTTTCAGAATACCGATTGAATCGAACGAATTGATAGTAAGTAAAGCGAATATGAATGAGCCGGTAGACCTAGAACTTGACCTCGGGCAGTCCGAAACGAGAGCAAACGACATATTTGAATTTGCGGTTTTGTATACTAAGGATTATGGAATGGGTACGGGCATTTTGGCCAAAAGAGCAGGCTATGCACTTAACTATTTTTTTGAAGCATATAAATACCTGAACAAAAAGATAAGAATCAAAGACTGGTATAGTTTCATAGATTTGCCAGTACTGCTCCTTTCAAAGACGACATATATCGAACATAAGAGAAACGGATATAGAGTATCTGGTGAAAGAAACCTGTTGCTGATTTTAGTGGATTTGGTGGCATTTGCAATGATGGTGCCGTTAATGGCTATCGGTGCATTGATATTAACAAGTATTGGATTCATTAACATGAAAGCCAAAAATATCAAAAGCAGAGGGTATGGGGTGGGATCAGTAGTATGAGATACCTGATTACCGGAGCTTCTGGTTTTATCGGGAATGCACTGCACAAGAAACTTGGGGGTGGGGGAGGACCGGTAAGGGTTCTTGTTAGGAGTCCTAATCCCGACATGAAAGGATCTGAGATGATAAAGGGTGACGTAACCGACGTTCAATCGTGCAAGGAAGCGGTTGAAGATATCGATCTTGTCTTTCATTGCGCTGGAACCCTGGGCGGCTGGGGCAAACCAGAAAAGCTTTTTTGGGACGTTAACTTTCAGGGAACAAAAAATATGCTTGAAGCAGCAAAGCAGGCGAAGGTAAAAGGATTTGTTCATGTGAGCAGTTGCGGGATTTTCGGCCCGCTGAGAGATGGCGAAGTTGCCGATGAGGGATACCGATACAATGCAACCAACATATACGAAAGAACAAAAATGGAGGCAGAAAAACTGGCCTTGGAATATTCAAAGAACGGATTGCCAGTGGTGGTAGTAAGGCCAGAATTTGTTTATGGCCCGGGAGACTTCCATCTGCTCCCCCTTTTCAAGATAGTTAAAAGTGGAAAATTCATGTTTTTCAATGGTGGTAAATCGACTCTCCACCCAACATATATTGATGATGCCGTAGATGGGATTATTCTGGCAGCTTCGAACCAGAAGGCTATCGGTGAAACTTTCAATATCGCTGGTCCGCGGCCGGTAACAGTAAGGGATTTCATAACAAAAATGGCAGAGACGACCGGAACGAAAGTACCCAGCATGAGCATACCGAGCCCAATTGCGCAAGCTGCAGGTTTGTTTTTAGATTGCAGCTGGGGGCTTTTTGCAAAGCCACCCCTTTCGTTATCTCAAGTGAGATACCTGACTGAGAATAGGGCGTTCTCGAGCAGCAAAGCGCAGGCCATGCTGGGCTACGATGCCAAAGTCAGCATCAGGAAAGGCATGAAGCGGACCGTGCGATGGTACAGGCAGAGAGGCCTACTGGAGTGATTGCATGGACGTGGACTCGGTTTCTGATGTCGGCATCGGGGTCGTATATGAGCAGTTCATGCTCAACCGGCTGCTCTGCCGCATAGCGAAGGAGAATGGCGTGGCATCGGCCCTGGAATTCCCGCTCAGGGGCATGGCCGGATTGACCGGGATAAACAGCATCGGTCTCGCAGATATGGGGGTCAGGGTGACCCTGGCTGATAAAGAAGAGCATATCGCGACAGCCAAAGCGGCATGGCAGAAGGCAAAGAGAAAAGCCAATCTCGTCGAGATTGAAACAGGAAAGCTCCCGTTCGGTAATTCAGAATTCGACCTTTCCTACAATTTCGCGGCCCTCTGGCACCTGGGAAACCCCGAAGCGGTGATTGGTGAGATGTGCCGCGTCTCGCGGAATGTCGTGCTGGTCTGCATGCCCAATCCATTGAATCCTGTGTTCCAGGCGCGCAGGTTCGCAGGGATGCTTCCGGCCGGCCATGCCTGGGCGGACAACAGGAGGATAGCCCGGGGGCTGGAGGATAACGGGTTCACGGTCGTTGAGAAGGGGCTTCTGGACATACCGCCCTGGCCCGACACCGTGGTGCCCATCAAGAAACTTGTTCCGTTCGGCAAGGGGAAGAAAGGCGCGTGGAGATGGAGCATGCTTGATTACTATTCAGGCAAGAGCCCTGGGCTCAAAGAGAAAGCCGAACGGTTCGCATTCATCGAGGATTCGTCTTTGCCGCGCTTCGTGAAGGCGCTATGGGCGCACCACGCGTATGTGGTGGCGAAAAGGAAAGATTAGGGGGCCTTTTTCTTGCAAACAAAAAGATGGGTTATGCCTAGGTATCTGAAGGGCCAGACGGTGGATAGAATGTCATCGGTCCACTTCTTGAATGTAAAAAGGCCAGGAACATGATAAAGCGCCCTTTCAATGAAACGCATCTTGTCCGGAAGATACGGTGAGATACACACCGCCCGGTCCTCCACGACCTCCAACCCGCACGATTCCAGCAAACGCTTCCACTGCCATGGAAACATCTTGTGGAGGTGGGTGTTGTGGCCATAGGGATAAATCGGCGCCTTTCCGATGCGCCTCAGGATGAGGTTAGCCACACCTATCGGCTTTGAGACCAGACCGTAATTCCCCTCAAGGGAGTCATAGCAGAAAAGGTTCGGCACGGAGATTATGGCGAGACCGTCGTCTTTCAGGACGCGCCTTATCTCCCTTATGGCCGGGGCCGTCTCTTTCAGATGCTCCAGCACTTCGCTGCAGATTACATAATCGAATTCTGACGATTTGAAAGGCAGGGAACCGGAATCGCATGCAACCAGCTCGAGGTTATCGGTCTTGGGCACCAGCCGGAGGAGCTCTTCTGAGATGTCCGAACCGGTAACGCGGTAGCCCATATTCGCCAGCTGCCTCGCCATCAGGGCGCTGCCGCAGCCGTTGTCGAGTATCCTGAGCGGCCCTTTCCGTTTAACTGCCTTGAGCACGGCATGCATCCGATAGCGGTCCTCGAAAGCGACGTATGCATCCAGGGATTCGAACGTCCGGCTAAAGCGTTTCCTGTCGTTGTACATCCTTTTCAGTTCGGCCTTGTCAGGATTTTCGACATCAAGCTCGTTTACCATGGCAGGCACCGCTCAAAGAATTCTTGCGATCGCTTTTGCGGCTGATGCCGGGTCGCATACCGCACTTGAATAATACGCATTGGCGAGCGGGCAGGAGCATCGCTTGGCCTTCACGCTCCTGCGGAAATCGTTTGCCATGGCAGAGGACCATATCTTCCTGAAGTCATAACCGTTCTCACGCAGGTTGCCAAGCGGCTCGGCCCTCACGCAGCAGCCCCAGACGTCCCCTTCAGGAGATATCTGGGCAGATGCGATGCCGGCATAGCACGGGATGGGCTGCCGGCCGGTCGCAAGCACCGACTTGGCGAACGCATAATACCCCGAGCGGAATGCCTTGGTGAATCTGGAAACACCCTTTGTCCTGTAGGAAGCGGTCTTCTTCACCACATAATCCACGGCCTTCGCGTAATCCACGGCAGAAGGCGTGATGTCTGCTCCAATGGTGCCCAGCTCAGCCCGCTGCTCGGCTACCTCGGTAATGTATGAATCAGGTTTCAGCTCTCCAAGCACATAATCGCACAATTCCGGGATATCGTTGACGTTGAACCTGGAAATCACGCTATGGACCCCGAGCGTGAAGTTCGGCAGATTTATCTTACTCAACGCGGCATATGCCTTCATCGCGCGTTCGAAGTTGCCCGGAACGCCGCGGATGACATCGTGCTTTTTGCCGATGCCGTCAAGCGAGAGATTGACGACCACCTGCGAATCAGGGCAGGAACGTGAGATTGCCTCGCTCGTTTTCGCGATATATTCGCCAAGCAGCCCGTTTGTCGGTATGTTTATGACTTTCGGGCGGCAGTTGTTGTACAGCGATGATGCGATAGCGCCCAGGTCCTGCCTCATGAACGGTTCTCCTCCGCTCAGCGTGGTCCAGAAGACGCTTCGGCCCAGGTTACGGAAAATCTTATCGTATTCTTCAGGTGTCAGGTCCCGGGCCTTCTTTTTCCAGATGTTGCATGTCCTGCACCTGGAATTGCAGTTGTAGCTTACGCTGACGGTCAGGTTGAATGGAAGCGGCAGCGGCCTTCCCACCGCCCTGGAAAGCAGCGAGGCAGGGACGGCGGACATAATGCGGATCATGCGTATATGATGCACAACAAAACATCTTTAATTATGCGACGTCCTAATCATCCTCATGGGAAGGCTCCAGCTCAGCGTGGGTGTGTGCGCCTATAATGAGGCGAAAAACCTTGAGGCCATAGTGTCCCAGCTGCTGAGCCAAAGGCTGGATAACGCGGTTCTGAAGGAGCTTATCATAGTCTCCTCAGGCTCCACGGACGGCACGGATGCGATAGCGAGGCGGCTCGCCGCACGGGACAGTAGGGTGGTGTTCCTCAGGGAACGGAAACGGAAAGGTAAGGTCTCTGCGGTCAATAAGGTGCTCGGCCGCGCAAGAGGCGACATCGTGGTCCTGTCCGGCGCTGACCTGCGCCTTGAGGATGACACCCTGGACAGGATGGTCGCCGGGTTCTCGAATGAGAATGTGGGCATGGTCGGCGCGAGGCCTGTGCCGGTCAACGACAAGGGCACGCTTTTCGGGTTCTGCTCCCATCTTATCTGGAAAATGCATCATACGATTTCCCTGACTTCGCCGAAATGCGGCGAATTCGTGGCGATAAGGAACAACGGATACATCATCCCGAAAGGCACAACGGTGGATGAGGCCTATCTGGAATGGGCGTTCAGGAAGGATGGTTATTCGCTGGCTTATGCCCCTGATGCCATAGTGCGCAACAGGGGGCCTGAGAACCTCCGCGATTACATAGCGCAGAGGCGAAGGATACATGCGCACCACCTGCAGCTCAGGAGCAGCACAGGATATGGCGTCTCGACCACGGATTCCGCGGCAGTGCTCAAGGCATTCTTGTCCACATTGGAGCCCGACCCGAAAAAGCTGATTTTCAGCGGGATTGGAGTTGCCCTCGAGGGGGTTTCGTCCTTATTGGGGGCTTATGACGTATACATCAGGAATGACGGCCACCAGTGCTGGGAAGTGGCGGCCAGCACGAAGGAGATATAGGCCGGACGACCTAGGACAGGACTATGCGCGCCAGGTCCAGCACATAATTGAGGATTTCTCCGGTCCCAAGTTTCGTGGTCCCGGCATGCCTGGCGCCAAAGACATAGGCGACTTCTTTTATCCTGATGCGCCTGTTATCCGCGAGTATGTTCAGGAGAATCTTGTATCCCTTCACCCTGAAACGGGTCTTCTCGAAGACCGGTCGCCTGATGGCGAAAAATCCTGTGAGCGGGTCAGCTACCTTCACACCTATGAAGATGCGGGCCAGGACCTCTGCGCCTTTGGAGATGAGCCCCCTGCTCAACGGCCAGGCCACCACACCACCGCCTTTCAGCATCCGGCTGCCCAGGACAAGGTCGTGGTCGCTGAGCCCTGCGACCAGCTCCTGGACCACCTCTGGCGGATGGGAAAGGTCGGCGTCCATGACCACTATGCGGTCCCCGCGCGCGGCAGATAGCCCTGCGACCACTGCTCCGGTCAAGCCGTCCTTGCGTTCCCGCCTCACAAGGCGCACAGCGGGCGATTGCCTTGAAAGTTCGCTTACCACTTGCGCAGTCCCGTCCGGTGAATTGTCGTCCACGAAGATTATCTCGTGGTCTTCCTGGAGGCTTTTCTCCAGCCTGGACACCAGTGGCTGGATGTTGCCGCGCTCATTGTAAGTGGGAATGATGATTGAAAGCATATTATCTCACGCCCTAAATATATCAAAATGATTGAAAATGCTATCGGCAGGGGGGACGCATCGTCTCAGTCAAACGTATAGAAACGACCACGTACGCTCCTTGTGATGAACCTTTTTAAATATTAAGGGACACAGTAGGACAAAATAAATTGATGATACAAAGGTGAAGAGATGAATATCGTCAGCTACATCCAGAAGGTCAATAGTATAGGGAAATACGTGCTGGTGGCAGTCCTTGTGTTGAATATACTGTCACTGTCATTCGCTGCAGCGAGCATCAGGAGCGCGCTGAGCCAGCTTTGTGACGCTTCACAGGTCTTCCTAGCCGGAGCGATAATGATAATGATCCTGCTGGCCGGTGCTACCTACGCCCTGGGCCAGGTACTCGGTGCGGAAACCAGGGCAAGAGCCACGGTCTGGGCGACGGCGATGATGACCGGCGCGCTTATCGGTGCGCTCATATACCTCCTCACACCGATGCTGATTAGCGCGATATTGGGCACCGGCTCCGCGGTCAGTATTAGCAGCAGCAGCCCCTGCAGCTTCTGATTTTTCTTTTTCATCTCTTTCCCTTTCATTTCCAAATTGGGTCAGATGTCTCGCTGTTTGCAGCAATCCAATTTGGAAAGTAGTGGCCGGATGAGGAATGCCCAGCTTGCTGTAGAATCTCTTCGGCCATTTTCATCTTTCTTATATTGCCTTTCAGCCACGGCACTGCCCGGCATAGCGCTGACGCTGCCTATTGAAAATAGAGAAATAGGGAAACTGTTTTTTCAGCCCTGACCCTTGGTCATGAAATAGAACGACAGCGCGGCGAAGAAGCTCAGCACTATGGCTATGATTATCTTGGTCTGCTCGTCTATGCCCTTCAGCAGGGAGGTGCCGAGCATGGTTATGCCCACGCCGACCACTATCCCCATGATTATGGACAGGAAGCCCAGGAATTTGCTCGCCATCAGCGCTCAGCCCCCGGGGGCATGGGTGGCTTGGACACCACTATCACATCCTCCACTGATTTGACGTTCTTGTGCAGTATGCTCTTCTGCAGCATCGCCTTCCTGGCGTCATCCTTTCCCGGAGGGAGTTGTTCCAGGAGAATCCTTGAGACCTCACCGCTTTCCAGGTCCAGGACGAAGTCCTCGGCCTTGCCGATGAACCTGCCGGAATCGGTGAGGATGTCCATACCGTACAGTCTTGAGAGTTTCGTGGTCATGCTATAACCTCGTGATGCTATCTGCGGCTACATTTATAAAACTTCCAAGCACATTAAGTCCATGGCCGATACCGCACCAGAAGAGATGCCCATCCTAAAGAAGAGCAGGATGGGCACGGGCATACCTGACCTGGACATCATACTGGAGGGAGGATACCCGAACCCAGGGAACATACTTCTGCTCGGGCCTGGCGGCACAGAGAAGGTGGCATTCGCCTATCATTTCGCGGGTGCCGGAGGGCCCAACGAGAACTCATATATCATATGTGGCACATCATCGCCGGCCAGCATAATCAGCAAGGCCGCCACCATGGGCATAAACCTCTCAAACGCCTATTTCATAGACTGCTACAGCACCACCCTTGGCAGCGGCGAGGTCACCGGCACAGACAGGATACGGGTAGTGCCGGGGCCCTCTGCGCTGAACGACATCTCGCTCATGCTCAACGAAGCCATAAAGGAGAGCACAGGCAAGAAGATGAGGGTGGTATTCGACACGCTCTCGACATTCGTGCTTTACAACTCCCAGGACTCCATAAGGAAGTTCCTGGGTGTGATAGAAGGCCGGCTCAGCAGCGTGGGCGCCACAACGCTATACCTGGTGGATGAGGGCGTGCACGACAAGCAGCTGCTCAGCCTGCTGGAGCATGGCATGGACGGCATCTACACCGTGGCGGACAGGGGAGGCAAGTTCGTGCTCATGGTACCTGAGCTGGATATGGAGATACCCATAAGGGTAGGGCCTGCGGGCATAAGCATAGTGTGATTCACATGGCTGAAGAACTCGAAGCGATACTCAACGAAATGAAGGCGAAGGGGATAGGCGGGGCAATCGTGAGCCCGGACGGCGTGGTTGTCCATTCCACCATAGCGCTCAACGAGGCCACCTCAGGCCTCATCGCCTCGGTATCCAACGTCTCGGACGCCCTCATGAAGAGGATGGGCGACCAGCACAAGGAGATAGAGATATCGTTCGGCGGCCTGATTGTCGTCATGATTCCGGTGAAGAGGCACATCTTCTGCGGCATGGTCAAGGAGCGCGAGGAGAAGAAGATAGTGCAGGAATACGCCCAGAAGGCGACGCAGTATCTATAGGTTCTGAAGTGACTGTGGAACCGGATTTCATGGGTGGAATCCAATATCGATTATCAGAAACATCGTCTATTTACATCGCGGGGCTATGAGGATATGAAACTAATGAGAAAAGAGGATATCGGAGATCTGGAGAAGGCGCTAAAGGAGCTTAAATCAGGCAGGACGGTTCCGCTCGAGGCTGTCTGATATGGAATACGAACGGCTTCTTTCCAGGTATGGCTATGCCGAGCTCAGGATAGAGCGCAGCAGCGAATCCTTCATCAGCATAAAGGACAGCGAGGTCAGGCACTCCTCCGGAACGGTGAGCGGCGTCAGCGTCAGGGTGCTTGAGGGCGGCTCCTGGGGCTTCGCTGCAGGCAACCACGGCGAGCCGATAGATGACCTGCTCAAGAGGGCGGCACGGCTCGCGAAGCTGGGCAAGGGCAAGATCGCCCTTTCGCTGCCTGAGCCGGTGAAGAAGACAATCAAGGACAGGCTGGAGCCTGTGGACGGCAGCGAGCAGGTCAAGGACCTGGTGGAGGCAGCGGGCGCGATGAGGGCTGACAAGGTCACATCCAGGACCATCGCATGCACAGACTCAGTGGTGCGAGAGGAGTTCCACAGTTCCCAGGGCGCTGAGATCATCCAGGAGAGCGGTTACACATACCTTTCATGCTCATGCATAGCGAAGTCAGGCGCGGTCATGCAGAGGGGCTCGGACAGGACGTGGTCGCGGGCAGGTTTCGCGAAGTTACAGACGCTCGAAACAGCCGGGCGGGCGAAAGATAAGGCGGTGAGGCTGCTGGACGCAGGACCGCCGCCAAAGGGCAGGTTCATGGTGATTTTTGACCCTGAGATGACCGGCGTGTTCTCGCATGAGGCAGTCGGCCATGCCTGCGAGGCTGATTCAGTGACAGACCGCGAATCCGTCCTTGCCGGACGGCTTGGGCAGGCCATAGGCAATGGGCTTGTCACGATAATAGACGACCCGACAGCGGACGGGTTCGGAAGATATGCCTACGACGACGAGGGAGTGCCTGCGAAGCCGGCCGTGCTTCTGGAGAGCGGGGTGCTTAAGGGATACATGAACTCCATGGAGACCGCCAAGGAGCTCGGCCACGAGCTCAACGGCCATGCGAGGGCAGGGGATTACAGCAACGTGCCTATAGTCAGGATGAGCAATACATATTTCCAGAAAGGGAAAAGCAAGATGGGCGAGGTCTTTGATGTCAGGGAAGGCGTCTACCTGAAGGGCATGAAGGGCGGCAGTGTCGACATCTTCTCAGGCGGCTTCATGTTCAAGGCAGAGGAATCCTACTGGATAAAGGGCGGGGAGAAAGAGAGGATGATGCGCGATGTCACGATAACAGGCAACATCCTCCAGACGCTATTGGATGTCGAATGCGTGGGCGGCGACTTCGGCACGAGCCCGGGCATGTGCGGCAAGTTCGGGCAGGAGGCCCCTGTGTGCGACGGAGGCCCGCACATCAGGGTAAAAAATGTCGCCATCGGATGAATTACTTCTGTGGTTTCCAGTCTCGGGTTTCCAGAACGATAAACCCACAACCCGAAACAGGAAACTGAAAACCATCCCGCCGTGGTCCGGCATTAGAAAGCAATTATAAGCCTCGCCTGCATTTCTTCCTGGGGGATGAAGTGGGCGATGCGCTCTTTCTTGTCATAGGCTTCCTTATCGGCATGGCCAGCGGCATAATCCCGGGCCTGCACCCGAACACGCTCATACCGGTGCTCGCATCGCTCGGGCTCGATGACCGCTCAATGGCGCTGCTCATAATCTCGCTTTATCCTGCCAGCCTCATATCCTCCTTCATACCGGCCATATTCTTCGGGATACCTGAGGAAGGTACGGTATTGGTGACATTGCCCGGCCACAGGATGGTGCTGAAAGGCGATGGCATGGCCGCATTGAAGACCGTGCTGCTGTCTTCGCTTTTCGCTGCACTTCTGGCGGCCGCGCTTTTCCAGTTGTCGCTTGGTTTCTTCGCGCTCGCTTATGAGACCATCAGGCCGTACATGGGATGGATACTGCTCGCCCTCTCGCTGGTCCTTGTCGCCAGGACGAAAAAGCCGCATCTCAGCGCATGCATATTCGTCATCGCAGGGCTGCTGGGGCACTATTCGCTCAATAGCGGCATGAAGGAGCCGTTCCTGCCGCTTTTCTGCGGGATGTTCGCGCTCGCGGCATTGGCGAATTATGGGAAGAACCACATCCCTGCGCAGAAGGAGGCGAGGGTAGATTTCGGTTTCGTGAGGTTCAGCGTCATCGGCGTGGTGCTGGGCATGCTCGCTGACCTCATACCCGGCATAGGATCGCCCTCCCAGGTGGCTGCGTTCGCCACGATAGCCATGCCCATGGACACGCTGGGATACCTGGCGGCCATAAGCGCCATATCGGTCAGCCAGTCCATATTCTCGCTGTCCACCTCCATGGCCATAGACAAGTCGCGCGTGGGCGCGACAGCATTGCTGGCCGGGTTCATGGACATCGAAGCGAACGTGGCATTATTGCTGCCGCTTTTCATAATCAGCATGGCGCTTGCGGTCCTCGTCGTCTATATGCTCCGGAAGCGCATCGCTGGGATTGCTTCAATCGATTTTTCCAGGATGAATCTGGTCCTCGCGCTCTATATCGGGGCGGTGACTTTTGTTTTGGATGGGGCGATTGGATTGGTGGTGTTGGTTGTGGCGGCTGCGCTTGGCTGGCTGACCATAAGATTAGGGGTTGAGAGGACCACGCTGATGGGGGCGATAATCGTGCCGACGCTGATGCTGCTGTTCAGGATATTCATCTAGTCAGCCGAGATACTCGTCCACGCTGCGGATGTCCAGCTCCTTCTCGCGCAGCTCAAGCATGGCCTTGAGCAGCTCCTGGGCGGTGCTGACATTGGTGATGCACGGTATACCGCTGAGGATGCTTGCCCTGCGCATCCTGAAACCATCAGTGTTCGCCGCACCGCCGTGCCTGGGGCTGTTTATGACAAGGGTGACCATGCCTGACTCTATCAGTTCCAGCGCATCAGGATGGCCCTGGCCAATTTTCGGTATGGGTATGGCGCCTTCCACTGCGCCGACCGTCCCCATGGTCCCGTATATGCTGAAGCCGAGCTTCTTCAGGAGCTTTGCCAGCTGGGGCACTTCCGCCTTGTCCTCATCCCTGAGGCTGATGAAGGCGCTGCGCTCCTTTCCGTCATCAACCCTCACCCCCGCAGCCAGCAACGCCTTGTAGTAGGCCATCTCGAATGACTTGCCGATGCCCATGGTTTCGCCCGTGCTGCGCATCTCAGGGCCGAGCCGGATGTCAGTGCCCATGAGCTTGAGGAACGGGAATACCACGCTCTTCACCGCGAAATGCGTGAGCCTTGGCCTGAAGCGCGGGAGCTTCTCGCCGAGCATCAGTCGGACTGCCACCTTCGTCAATGGTATGCCTATGGCCTTGCTCACGAACGGCACGGTCCTGCTCGCCCTGGGGTTGGCCTCCAGGATATAGACCGTGCCTTCCTTCACCACGTACTGGATATTGACCAGCCCGACCACGCCCAGGGCCCGTGATATCTTCTCGGTGTGCTCCACCAGCGTGGACTTCTCCTTGTCTGAAAGGCGGATGGAAGGCAGCACGATGTTCGCATCGCCGGAATGGACGCCGGCAGGCTCGATGTGCTCCATCAGCCCGCCTATGAAGACGTCGTGGCCGTCGCTGACCGCGTCCACCTCGCACTCTATGGCGTTGTCTATGTACTTGTCTATGAGCACAGGCCGCTTCTGGCTCACGTCAACGGCCTCGTGGATGTAGCGCCTGAGCTCCTCATCGCTCCTGACAATCTCCATGGCCCTGCCGGCTATGACATAGCTAGGCCTGACCACCACAGGATAGCCGATGCGCGATGCTGCCTCAAGGGCCTCGGGCTCGCTGCTGGCGACGCCGTTCTGGGGCTGGATGATGCCGAGCCTGTTGGCAAGCTCCCTGAAACGCTCGCGGTCCTCTGCGATATCTATGCCGTCTATGGGCGTTCCCAGCACCTTCACCCCTGATTTATGCAGGGCCTCGGCAAGGTTGATGCTGGTCTGGCCGCCGAGCTGGACTATCACGCCTTCAGGGGACTCGTTGTCCATGATGTTCATCACGTCTTCGAAGGTGAGCGGCTCGAAGTAGAGCCGGTCACTGGAGTCGAAGTCTGTGCTCACGGTCTCGGGGTTGTTGTTTATCATGATGCTTTTGATGCCCAGCTCGCGCAGGGCGAACGCGGCCTGGGTGCAGCAGTAGTCGAACTCGATGCCCTGGCCTATCCTTATGGGCCCTGAGCCGAGGACCACGACCTTCCTGCCATTTATAGGAGGCGCCTCGTCCTCCTGCTCATAAGTGGAGTAGTAATACGGCGTGAGCGCCGCGAACTCGCCTGCGCAGGAGTCCACTATCTTGTATGTCGGCAGGACGCCGAAGGATTTCCTCATGGCCCGCACGGACATCTCGTCGCTCCTGGTGAGGGAGGCGATCTGGGCGTCTGAGAAACCGGAACGTTTCGCTTCGCGCATGAGCTCCTTTGTCATCTTCGCTTCGGTTATCTTCTTCTCCAGTTTCACCATGGCTTCCAGGCGCCTGAGGAACCAGCGGTTTATCCTGGTCTTCTGGTGGAGCTCGTCCACGGTCCGCCCCCTGCGCAGGGCCTCAAACAATGCGAATATGCGCAAATCAGTAGGGGGAAACAGGTGCTCGTCGGGCTCTATGGATTTCGGTATCTTGATTTCCAGGCTCCTGATGGCCTTGTTGAGGCCCTCCTGGAAGGTCCTGCCGATGGCCATGACCTCGCCTGTGCTCTTCATCTGGGTGCCTATGACCCTGGATGTCTTGGGGAACTTGTCGAACGGCCAGCGGGGAATCTTCACCACCACGTAATCGAGCGCCGGCTCGAATGCTGCGGACGTCCCGGTTATCGCGTTCCTTATCTCCGGCAGGCTGTGCCCAAGCGCTATCTTGGTCGCCACCCGGGCTATCGGATATCCCGTGGCCTTGGAGGCAAGGGCTGACGAGCGGGAGAGCCTTGGATTGACCTCTATGACCACGAATCCGCCGGTCTCCTGGTTCATGGCGAGCTGGACATTGCAGCCGCCCTTTATGCCTATGGCATGGACAATCCTCAATGAGGCGTCGCGGAGGGCCTGGTGGTCCCGGTCGCTGAGCGTCTGGGACGGGGCCACCACGATGCTCTCGCCCGTGTGCACGCCCATGGGGTCGATGTTCTCCATGTTGCAGATGATGGCCGCATTGCCAGTGGAGTCGCGCACGACCTCGTATTCGAACTCACCCCAGCCGATGACGCTCTTCTCCACAAGGGCCTCGCCTGTGGCGCTCAAGCGGAAGGCGAGCTCCAGGATTTTCCTTAGCTCTTCTTTGCTGTATGCTGTGCCGCCTCCTGTGCCGCCAAGCGTGAAGGATGGCCGGATTATCACCGGATAGCCAGAGGATTCCGCGAACCGCTCGGCGGCCCCCATGTCCTTCACCACGGCGCCAGGAAGGATGGGAACGCCTATCTTCTCCATGAGCCGGTTGAACTTCTCGCGCGATTCTGCTGCCTCTATGGCCGCCGCATCGGTCCCAAGGAATTTCACATTGTGCTTCTCCAGGACGCCCCTGCGATGGAGCTCCATGGCCAGGTTGAGGCCGGTCTGCCCTCCCATGGTGGCTATAAGGGCGTCCGGCTTCTCCCTGGCGATTATCTTCTCAAGGACCTCTGGCGTGAGCGGCTCGATATAAACTATGTCGGCGGTGTCCCTGTCGGTCTGGATGGTCGCCGGGTTGGAGTTGACAAGCACCACGCCCACGCCTTCCTCACGTAGCGCCCTGCAGCACTGCGTGCCGCTGTAGTCGAACTCCGCTGATTGGCCTATGACAATCGGCCCTGAGCCGATGACAAGGACCTTCTTCGGTTTGTCCATCAACATTTCTCCCCGTGCTTATCGCTTCCCCTCTTGCTTGTCCTTCTCCGCTTGCTTGCCACTTCCCCTCGCGTTTGTGCGAATGACCTACTCGTGCGTATGCTCATGGCCTTTTCCATGCTTGTGGCCGTGGCCCTCACCATGCTCATGCCCTTCGTGCTCGTGGCCTTCCCCATGCTCGTGCCCATGGCCAGGCTCTGCCTCCTGCCTGCCCTGCTCAATCTGCTGCATCAGGCTGAACATGAAGCGCGCTCCTTCGAAGAAAGCCGCCTTCGCAAGCTCCTGCCTGGACATCTCCTTGAGGTTCTTCTTCTCTGTGTTCCAGAGCTCGTCGAACGCCCTGGCTGTCGTGTCGTCCAGGAACCGCCGCATGTTCTCGGCCATCTGCTCCTCTGAGACGCAGATGTGCGTCTTGTCCTTCACGTTCTCAGGCAGCTGGCCGCCCATCTTCTGGTAGCAGTCGTAGCAGACATGCTCGGCTCCGGTAGCGGAGGCCGGCTCGGCCTTGCACCTGTCGCAGGAGGTGTCATTGCCGCAGAAACTGCACTTCACTTCAGCGCCTGATTCTTTTTTCTTCTCTTCCATGGTATCACATCATCTTGACGAATTCATCGAATAGGAATCTGGTGTCATGCGGGCCTGGCGAGGCCTCGGGATGGTACTGCACCGAGAATATGGCCTTCCCATCGCATCTCATGCCCTCCACGCTGCGGTCATTGGCATTGACCTGGGTGAGCTCGAAGCCATCAGGCACCCTGCCCACCGCGAAGCCATGGTTCTGGGTGGTGATGAAGCTCCTGCCGCTCTTCACTTCTATGACGGGGTGGTTGGAGCCGCGATGGCCGAACTTGAGCTTGTAGGTGTCGCCGCCGAAGGCATGGCCGATGAGCTGGTGGCCGAGGCAGATGCCGAACATCGGCTTGCGGCCTCCGAGCTCGCGGATTGTGCGGTGCGCGTCCTTCAGTATGGCCGGGTCGCCCGGGCCGTTGGAGAGCATGATGCCGTCAGGCTCTAAGGCCATGACCTCTTCCGGGGTGCTGCGGGAAGGCAGCAGGTGGACCGCGCATCCGCGCGCCACGAGCTCGCGCACGATGCCCATCTTGGCCCCGTAATCAATCATGGCCACGCGCTTCTTTCCTCCTTTCCCGAAAACGCGGACCTGCTTGGTGGAGGCGAGCGAGACGAAATCTGTTTTTGAGTAGTCGAATCCTGCGAGTTTGGCGAGCAGCTTCTTGGCGTCTATGGGGCTCTCGCCTTTCGAGGTCGCTATCATGGCCGGCATCACGCCCTTCTCCCTGATGTGCCTGACCAGGAATCTGGTGTCCAGTCCCTGTATGCCCGGTATCCGGTTC
>Ga0315276_10000228_pt1 | contig 47172 bp, 43 predicted proteins | sample YL17G05_0_MG_FD_204542 | JGI IMG/M metagenome (GOLD analysis project Ga0315276, IMG submission 204542) | Sediment microbial communities from Yellowstone Lake, YNP, Wyoming, USA - YL17G05_0 | ecosystem: Environmental > Aquatic > Freshwater > Lake > Sediment | place: USA: Wyoming | collected...
TCGGGCATCCGCGCCGCGGCTGCCGCTGCACGCCGACCGATCTCGCGCAACACCACGCGCGCGTGAGCGGGCCGGTGCTGGACCGGATCGACCTCCAGATTGAGGTGCCGGCGCTAACGTCGCGCGAGCTGCAGGCGGCGTCACCCGGTGAGCCGAGCCGGACGGTGCGCTCGCGAGTGCTGGCCGCCCGGGAGCGTCAGCGCGCGCGTGGCCACATGAATGCGGTCTTGCCGCCCGCGCGGCTCGAAGAGTGCTGCGTTCTCGACACCGCCGGGCGACGGCTCGTCGCCGACGCCGTGGACCGCGGCGGCATGTCTGCCCGCGCCGTGCACCGCGCGCTTCGTGTCGCGCGAAGCATCACGGACCTCGCGGGCGAGGAGCGCGTCGGCATCCGCGCACTGGCCGAGGCGCTGCAGTACCGGGCGTATGAGGCGAGGAGGTTCGCAGCGCGGTGAAGGGCGCCCCCGCTCAGATGTCGAGCACGAGCCGGCAGCGGCAGGCCGGCTCGTCGAGCTCCAGCACGAGCGCGTGGTGGGAGACGGCCTTGACCTCACGCAGAAAAGTCTGGCGCGCGGGATCGCGCCGCGAGCCCCGCAGCGTCGCCTCGAGCGCGGTCGGCGTCAGGACGTGCACCTCCGCGCGGGTCCATACGGCCTTCGCCAGCTCGGACTCCAGCAGCACCGTGTTCAGCCAGTGCACGAGCAGGTCGGCGGGGTCGTCACCCGTGATCCGCACCGCCCGCTCCAGCTCGGGCGCGGCCCCGCGCGCATCCGCGACCAGCGCCATCAGGACCTCGGCGGCCAGGGCGTAGAGCCGCGCGGCGCCCGGGGCCCAGACCTCGAGGCCGAGATCACCGGTGTGGTCGAACGTGCCGTGACCTTCCTCCATGGCCGGAGCATGGCTCCCGGCGGGCGGCTCGGCAAGCGCCCTGCGGTGACGCCCCGGCCACACCCCCACCCGGCCTCACAGCAACTGCCGCGCGCGCAGGCTCACGAGCCCGCGCATCGCCACGATGACGTGGTCGAGCACCGAGATCCCGACCACCTCCCCCACCTGGACGAGCCGCCGCGTGATGCTCAGGTCCTCCTCGCTGGGCTCCGGGTCGCCGCTCGGGTGGTTGTGGACCAGGACCACGGCCGCGGCCGAGTGCATGATGGCCGGCTGGAAGACCTCGCGCGGGTGCACGATGGACGCGTTGAGGCTGCCGATCGAGACCACCTCGCGGCACTGCATCTCGTGCCGCGCGTTGAGCAGCAGCACGACGAAGTGCTCCTTGCGCGCCCGCGCCAGGTCGCGCACCTGGGCGAGCACGTCCTCGGGACCGCGGATCGCGGCGCCCCCGGGCGCCCCCTCGGCCGCCCGCCGTCCCAGCTCGAAGGCGGCCACGAGCGCCGCCGCGCGCGCGGGCCCCACGCCGGGCACGAGCAGCCAGCGGGCGCTCGACCAGGCGCCCAGCTCGTCCGGGCTGCGGCGCGCCAGATGGCGCCCGATGCGCAGTGCGCTGCGCCCGGCCGCGCCCGATCCCAGCACCAGCGCCAGCAACTCGGCGTCGGCCAGCGCGGACGGCCCGCGGGCGCGCAGCTTCTCCCGGGGCCGCAGGCTGCGTACGGGCGGCGCCGGTGTGCCGCCGTCGGGGGTGGCGCGCGGGTCGGGCTCGCTTGCGGGCATCGGTCTCCAGGAGGCCCGCTTGGGATGCCGGGCCGGGTCGTGGATAATAGGGGCCGTCTTGCCTGCGGCGGGAGCCTGGTGAAGCCGGGCTGAGCCGCGGGCGCCGGATCACCCGACACCGGAGATCGCTTGCATGAGTCGTTCCCGCGTTCTGGTCGCCTTCCTCGCCGCGCTGTTCTTCGCGCTCACCGCACGATCCGCGCCCGCGGAGGAGGCGGGACTCCTCGACGCCATCGGCACGTTAGACTACGCCCACGGCCGGTCGATCATCAGGGTGGGCTCGTGGGTCAGGTACCACATGACCGCCAGGAGCGAGATGGGTGTCACCGACGATTACATCGTGACCGTGCTGATCGCAGGCGAAGAGGAGTGGTGGGGCGAGGAGTGCTTCTGGGTCGAGACCACGACCCAACGGGGCCAGGGGCCCGCAGAGACGGCAGCCACCCTGATGTCCTACGCCATCCTCGACGACAGCCTGGCGGTGCCCCACGTCCTGCTCTACCAGCGCAAGCGGATCTCGGAAGTCGACGAGTACGGCCAGCCACGGCAGCAGACCATGCGGCGCGGCGATTCCGCGCTGAAGCGCCGCACGCCGCCCGACCCGGGCCTCACCCTGCTGGTGGACACGCTGGGCACGGACACACTGAAGACCGATCAGGGGGACTTGGTCTGCCTCAAGGTGCGCACCGAGCAGGGCATCAGCTCCACCGCCCAGAGCGCCGACAGCTCCCAGTACACCGAGATCCGCGACGTGCGCGTGACCTACCTGACCCCTCGGATACCGGTCACGGGCCGCGCGCGCGAGGAGATCGACTATTCGATCTCACGCCGCGCCTGGCTCACCGGCCGCTCCCAGGAGTCGAGCCCCCTGAGGATCATGGACCGCTCGAAGGGAGTGCTGGAACTGGTGGCGTACGGGACCGCGGGCCTCAAGTCGGAGTTGATCCCCGAGGATCTCCGCCGCTCCCTGGCCGAGCAGCGCGCCGCTCAGGCGCCCAGGCCGAGAGCCCCCGCGGCGAAGCCCCGGCCCCGCACCCGCTGAGCCTCCGGCCCGGCCCCGCGCCTCAGCGCGCGGGGCCGGGCCCCGGGACCGGCATGAGGATGGCGGCCAGCGAATCGCGGTAGGCGACCCGCCAGCGGCCGGAATCGGCCGCCCCACGGACCAGAGGAGCTTTGCTGCGCAACAGCAGCCAGTCGGGATGATGTCGCGCCAGGGCGTCATTCCACCCCGGCTTCACGCCCGAGATCCTGCCGTAGTCCGCGAGCACGTTGCCCGAATAGAGGCCGACGCGCGCATCCAGGAACACCTGCCACCGCCCGCTCCCCACCCAGGACAGGTAGGCACCCCAGCCGTAGTCGTTGAAGACCCGGGGGCCCAGGTCCAATCGCGCGGCCTCGGCGACGGCCCGCACCGGAAAGGTGGACACGGAGAAACCGCGTTCCACCTCGGGGAAGATGGCGCCGAGGTAAGGCGCGGCCAGGAGCCAGCCGGCGCCCAGGCACACGGGCCACAGGCCGGGCTGGAAGACCCGCTCGAAGGGAGCGAAGGTCTCCTGGAACACCGCGAGGACCGCACCCGGCAGTCCCCGCGCCCGCGCCGCATGCGCCGCGAGGTCCCGGGCCAGCCGGGGAGCCCACACGATCCCCGCGAGCGGGGCCATGCGGGCCACCAGGAGCGAGGCCGCCAGGACGCCCAGTCCCAGCAGCCGCTCCCCGCGTCCCAGCGGCGTGCCGCCGCGGCGTGCGACCAGCGCGAGAACGGCGTAGATCCAGACCCAGAGGAAGCGGAGTTCGTCGGGCCTTGGGGGGCGCCATTCATCGATCCCCCGCAGGAAGGCGAGGTCCGCGGGGGACGGAATGACGCCGACCAGCCACGCCGTCCCCGTCGGGGTCGCCGACAGCGCCCCCAGGCAAAGAACGGCGATGATCCAGCCGCGGGGCCCCCGGGAGTGCGTCAGCGCCGCGTAGCCGGCGAGGACCGGAACGACCAGGGCCGACGGGTGCACGTTCGCCCACAGCGCCGCGAGCGCGGGCAGCGCCAGCGTCGCGCCCCCGGGACGCGCCCTGCGCGTCAGCTCCCAGACCGCCAGCAGGAGCGGCAGGACCAGCGTGGAAGGGCGGGCCAGCAGATGCAGATAGGCCACGGCGGCTGCCAGCAGCGCGCCGGCCAGCGAGACCACGGGCTGGTCGGTCTCCTTCACCAGGATGCGATAGAGCCAGGTGAACGTCCCGGCGAAGACCAGGCTGCAGAGCACGGCCACGCCCGGGTAGGCGGCGTGGCGCCAGGCGAGGGCCAGGGCCACGTCCCCGAGCCATTCGGGGTTGAGCCAGGCGGTTCCCTGGCGGGTGAACGAGAGCGTATCGGGCAGCGGCCCGGGACCGAGCCGCAGCGCTTCGAGGCCGGCCCACAGGTGCAACCCCGTGTCGGCCGAGAAGAGCCGTGCACCGAGCTGCGAGAGGAACAGCAGGACGAACAGCAGCTCCGTCAGCCCCGGCACCAGCCGTCGCTGCCAGGGCGTGAGCCGGGCACTGGTGATGGGCATCGGGTCCCTCCGGACGTCCGCCTACTCGAACAGCCCACGGGCGAAGGCCTCGGGGTCGAACGGCTCCCAGTCGTCCAGCCCCTCGCCGATCCCGACCACGCTGACGGGCAGCCCCAGCTGGTCCACGATGGCGAGCACGGCGCCGCCCCGGGCGGTCCCGTCGAGCTTCGTGAGCGCCAGGCTGGTGATCGGCAACGCCCGTTGGAACTCGCGAGCCTGCTGCAGTCCGTTCTGACCCAGGGTCGCGTCGAGCACCAGCAGGACGTGGTGCGGCGCGCCGGGGACGACGCGCGCGCAGACGCGCCCGATCTTCTCCAGCTCGCCCATCAGGTTGTGCTTGGTGTGCAGGCGTCCCGCGGTGTCCACCAGCACGACCTCGCTGCCACGCGCGAGGGCCGCGCGGAGGGCGTCATGCACGACCGCCGCCGGGTCCGAGCCGGAGCGGGCCCGCATCAGCTCCACGCCCGCCCGTTCCGCCCAGACCTCGAGCTGTTCGGTGGCCGCGGCCCGGAAGGTGTCGGCCGCCACGAGCAGCGTCCTGCGCGGCTCGCGCGCGAAGCGGGCCGCAAGCTTGCCCGCGAGCGTGGTCTTGCCCACACCGTTCACGCCGACGAGCAGCGCCACCCAGGGCTTCTGGCCCGCGGGCTCGAAGCGCGCGCCCGGGGCCGCGCCGGAGCCGGCCCCGAGCAGTACTGCGGCCGCCTGCTCGAGGGCGCCGCGCAGCTCGAGTTCGGGCGAGCGCTGCAGCAACTCCTGGGCCCGCTCGAGCAGCCGCTCGGTGGTGGCCGGGCCGACATCGGCCGCGAGCAGCGCCTCCTCGAGGCTCGCCAGGGTGGCCGCGTCCACGGCGCCGCGGCGCTGGAGCAACCCGCCCACCTGCTCGACCAGGCGCTCGCGCGTCCGCGCAAGGCCGGCGCGGAAACGGGAAAGCAGGCTCATGGCATGCGGCGCCCCGCGGCGGACCCTGGCGGCGCGCTCACTTCCCGGCGGCCGCGCCCGCCAGCTCGTGGCCGTTCCGCTCCCCGCTCCTGGGTTGGCCGTCGAAGCGCACGGAGACGAGCTTCGACACGCCCAACTCCTCCATGGTCACGCCATAGAGGCAGCGCGAAGCCTCCATGGTCCGCTTGTTGTGGGTGATGACCACGAACTGCGTCTTCTCGCTGAAGCGCTGGAGCATCCGGATGAAGCGGTCCACGTTGGCGTCGTCGAGCGGCGCGTCCACCTCGTCCAGCAGGCAGAAGGGCGAGGGCTTCACCAGGTAGAGGGCGAACAACAGGGCGATGGCGGTGAGCGCCCGCTCGCCCCCGGACATCAGGCTGATGCTCTGCAGGTGCTTGCCGCGCGGCTTGGCCACGATCTCGATCTCGCACTCGAGCGGGTCGTCCCCCACCATGCGCAGTTCCGAGTCGCCGCCCTCGAACAGCGTGCTGAAGACCTCGCGGAAGTGGCTCTGCACCTTCGCGAACGTCTCGCGGAACATCTCGCTCGCGGTGAGGTTGATCTTCTCGATGGCCTCGAGCAGCTGGGCCTTGGCGCTGGTGAGGTCGGTGCGCTGCCGCGTGAGGAACTGCCAGCGTTCCTTCTTCTTCGCGTACTCGTCCACCGCCAGTAGGTTGACCGGGCCGAGCGCGCGGTAGCGCGTGCGCATCTCCTCGAGCCGCTTGCGGGCCTCGTCGGCGTCGAAGCCCTCGGCGGGCGGCACCGGCTCCCAGCGGGCCACCTCCAGCTCGTACTCGGTGTGCAGGCGCTCGAACGTGCGCTCCAGCTCGGCGTGGGTCTGCACGCGGTCCAGTTCGATCTGGTGCATCAGCTCGCTCAGCTCGGTCTGCTGGAAGCGCAGCTGGCGCGCCTCCTCCTCACCGCCCTGCACCTCCTGCTTGCGGGCCAGGAAGCGCTTCTGCAGCTCGACCACGCGCTCGCGCTGCGTGGACTCCGACTCGAGCAGGCCGGTGAGCCCGGCCGACAACCCGGAGACCTCGGCCTCGATCTCGGCCACCTTCGAGCGCGCCTCGTGGTCCTCGCGCTCACGCGCCTCGATGCCGGCCTCCAGCTCGCGCCGCGTCTGCTCGGCGCGCGCCCACTGGCTCTCCCACTCGCCCTGGTCGCGGGCCAGCTGCAGCAGCCGCTCGCCGGCGCTGCGGGCAGCGGCCGCCGCCTCGTCGCGCCGGCCCTCGAGTCCGCGCAGCGTGCCGTCCAGGTCGGCGAGCTGAGCGCGGGCGCTCTCGACCTGCTGCTGGTAGTCGGCCAGGTCGGCCTCGGCCTCGGCCAGGGCCCGCTCGAGTGTGCCCCGCTCGGCCTCGTGCAGCTCGATCTCGCGGCGGCGCTCGCCGGCCTCGCCGCCGGCCCAGCGGCTCTCGCGCTCGCCGGCCTCGAGCTCGCGCTCCAGCGCCTCGAGGGCGGCGCGGGCCTGCTCGAGTCCGGCGAGCGCGCCCTCGCGCCGCGCCAGCGTCTCCTGGCGACCCGCCTCCAGCCCCTCGCGCTCACGCTCCAGCGCCTCGAGCGCGAGCCGGCGCTCGGCCAGCTCGCCCGTCAGCTCGCGGATCTCGTTCTCGCGGTGCAGCAGCCCGCTCAGGTTCCGCGCCGACCCGGCGCGCACGCGCCCGCGCTCCCAGACCTCGCCGTCCAGGCTCACGAAGCGCAGTCCCGCCTCGGAGTGGGCGGCCAGCCGCGCGGCGGTCGCGCGGTCCTCGACCACCACCACCGCACCGAGCAGGCGCTCGACCAGCGTGCGGTAGCGGTCCTCGCAACGCACCAGGTCCGAGGCGCGGCCCACCAGGCCCTCGCCCTGCGGCACCTCGTGCAGCGTCCCCGTGGTGAGGCCCGCCAGGTCCACCAGCGTGGCCCGCCCGCTCTCCAGCCCGCGCAGGTGATCGAGCGCCGCCTCGAGCGCGGCGCGATCTGCGACCAGCACGAAGGCGGCCGCTTCGCCCAGCGAGGCCTCGAGCGCGTCGAGGTAGCGCGCCGGCACCTCGAGCACGTCGGAGATCATGCCCAGCGTGCCCGGGGCCCGGTGCTCCCCGGCCAGCAGGGCCTTCACGCCCTCCGAGACGCCGTCGAAGTTGCGCTTCAGGTCCAGCAGCGTCTCGAGCCGCGACTCGGCCGCGGCGGACCGCTGCCGCAGATCCGCGAGCCGCGCGCCGGTCTCCTCGAGGCGGACCGCGAGCGCGCGGATCTCCTCGTCCACGGCGCCCAGCAGCGCGCGCGCCGCCTCGAGCGCGGCCTCGAGCCCGGTGCGCGTGGCGTTCCGCTCGGCCGCGAGCCGGGCCAGCTCGGCCACCCGCGCCTCGAGCTCGTCGCGCCGCACCGCCGCCGCGTCCCGCCGCTCGGTGAGCGACAGGCGCCGCGCCCGCAGGTTCTCGAGCGTGCCGCGCTTGTCGGCCTCGGTCGAGAACAGGTCGAGCGACAGCTGCTTGCGCTCGCTCGCCACCTCGCGGCGCTCGCGCAGTTCGGCTTCGACCGCCCCCAGCGCCTGCCCGCAGGACTCGACCCCGGCCTGGGCCGCGTCGCGCTCGACGCGCAGCGCCGCCAGTCGCGCGCCGGCCTCGGTCTCCCGGGCCGCCACCTCGGCGAGCCGCTCGCGCAGGCCCCGCGCCTCGGCCGCCGCCTCGTCGGCCCGGCGCAACAGGCCCGCTGCGCGCTCGCGCAGCAGCACCACCTGGTGCTCGGCCTGGGTGCGCGCCTCCTCGCGGTCGCGCAGTCCCCCCTGCGCCGTCGACAGCTCGCGCTCCAGCTCGAGCAGGGCGAGCTTGCGGTCGTTGAGCGTGGCCTCGAGCCCGTCAAGGGAGGCGGTCACGCCCTCGCGCCGCACCGACTCCTCCTCCCACTGCTCCTTCGCCTCGGCTTCCTTCCGCTTCAGGGCCTCGACGTGGCCCGCGGTGAGCGCCAGGTCCAGGTCGCGGATCTCGTCGCGCCAGCGCTGGTAGCGGCGGGCCTTCCCCACCTGGCGGGCGAGCGAGCGCAGCTCGCGCTCGAGCTCGAAGACGATGTCGTTGAGCCGGACCAGGTCGGTCTCGGTGGCATCGAGCTTGTTGAGCGCTTCCTTCTTGCGGACCTTGTACTTGGTGATGCCGGCGGCCTCCTCGAACAGGAAGCGGCGGTGCCCCGAGTTGTCCGAGAGCACGTGGTCCACCATGGCGCGCTCGATCACCGCGTAGGCATGGCTGCCCATGCCGGTGTCGAAGAAGAGGTCGCGGATGTCCTTGAGCCGGCACGGGGTCTTGTTGAGGGAGTACTCGCTCACGCCCGAGCGGAACACGCGCCGGGAGACCGTGACCTCGGAGAACTCGGTCGGGAGGATGCCCCGGTCGTTCTTGAAGGTGAGGTGCACCTCGGCCAGGCCGAGCGGCTTGCGGCTGGGGCAGCCGTTGAAGATCACGTCTTCCATCGAGTCGCCGCGCAACTGCTTGGCGCTCTGCTCGCCCATCACCCAGCGGATGGCGTCGGAGACGTTGGTCTTGCCGCAGCCGTTGGGCCCGATGACGCCGGTCATGCCCTCGCCGAACAGCAGCTCGGTCTTGTCGACGAACGATTTGAAACCCTGGAGTTCGAGCCGGTGCAGAAACATCCTTGTTCCCCTCTCGCTCGGCACCCCGCGGGAAGGCGGCCGGGGCGCATCCGAGTGCGATCGTTTCCGAGACCTCGGTGGGAAGCAGGTTGCCTGGGCGCTGTCTCAGGGGGCGTCCGGACGGTACCGGGGCCCACGTCCGCGGAGATTACGGGCGCGGCGCGCGGCGGTCAATCGAATCCCGCCCCGGATCGCGCGCACCGGACGCCGCCGGGACGCGCGGGCCCGCACCGGCCGGGGCCGCTGCAGTCTTCAGTCGCCGGGCGCGAACGCCCGCGCCAGCGCTTCGACCGCCTCGTCCAGCTCGGCGTCGGTGAGCGTGCGCGGGTCGAGCCGCCAGCGGCCGGCGCGCAGCGTGCCGATCACGGGCGGCTCGGCGGCGCGCGCGCGACGCTCGAGCTCGCGCGCGTCGCGGCCCTGCTGCTCGACCTCGACCACCCAGCCGGGCAGCCACTGCAGCGGCAGCGCGCCGCCCCCCACCTCGCCGTGCCCCGCGACGACCGCGGCCCGGAGGCCGGGCACGCGTGCCGCGAGCGCCTCCGCCAGGCGCCGGGCGCGCGGCTCGAGGTCCCCGGGGCTCAGACGCAGCATCGCGAGCGCCGGCACCTCGCGCAGCGCCTGGCCGGGTTCGGCGTAGAGCGACAGCGTCGCTTCGAGCGCCGCCAGCGTGAGCTTGTCGAGGCGCAGGGCCCGGGCGAGGGGGTCTTTCCTCACCTTCGCGAGCCAGCGCCGCCGGCCGAGGACGAGGCCGGCCTGGGAGCCGCCCAGCAACTTGTCGCCCGAGCAGGTGACCACGTCGCAGCCGGCCGCAAGGCTCTCCCCCACGGTTGGCTCGTGGTCAAGTCCGAGCGGGGCGAGATCCACGAGCGCGCCACTGCCCAGGTCCTCGACCAGCGCGACCCGCCGGCGGCGGGCCAGGGCGGCCAGCTCCGCCAGCCCGGGCCGGGCCGTGAAGCCCTCGATCCGGAAGTTGCTCGGGTGGACGCGCAGGATCACCGCCACATCCTCGTGCCGCTCGAGCGCGCGCTCGTAGTCCCGCAGATGGGTGCGGTTGGTGGTGCCGACCTCGACCAGCGTCGCCCCGCTCTTCTCGAGGATCTCGGGGATGCGGAAGGAGCCGCCGATCTCGACCAGCTCCCCGCGCGAGACCAGCACCTTCCGGCCCGCGGCCAGCGCCGAGAGCACGAGCAGCACCGCCGCCGCCCCGTTGTTCACGCAGAGCGCCGCCTCGGCGCCGGTGAGGCGCTGAAGCCAGCGTTCGACCCCGGAGCCGCGCTCACCGCGCCGCCCGGAGACGAGGTCGTACTCGAGCGAGCAATAACCGCCCGCCACCGCGGCCACGGCCGCCTGTGCCGCGGGCGCGAGCGGGGCACGGCCCAGGTTCGTATGCAGGACCACGCCGGTCGCGTTCAGCACCCGGCGCAACCCGGGACCGGCGAGGATTTCGGCTTCGGCCGCGGCCGCGCCGGCGAGGGCCTCCGCGGTGGCGGCGACTGCACCCGGCACGGCCAGGCGATCGCGCTCCCGCGCCAGCACGGCCCGCACGGACTCCACCACGACCAGGCGGGGGATGCGCCCCAAGACGGCGGCCAGCTCCGCGCGCTGCAGGAGCGTCTCGACCGCGGGGATGGCGCTCAGGCGCCGGGGACGGGAGGGCACGGGCTTACTCTACCGTGGCCACGAAGACAGCGCCAGGGGCGCGGCATCACGTGCGCGGCACCTGGCACGCGGCCCGGCGGCCAGCGGAAGCGGCCTTCGGGCGGGAATGGGCACTGACGCGCCCGGGAGGGGAAATCCCCGGCGGGGCAGCACTCAGGAAGGCAGGCGCTCGCGGGCGCCTGCAGGACTACCGGTTCCGCTTCTTCTGATTGGCCTGGCGGCGGCTCCACCACAGGAAACCGAGAACGACGGCCGCCACGATCGCGATGATGAGTCCTGACTGCATTCAGTCACCCCCCTTCATAGGATCGAGCTCCCTGTTCGTACACGCTAATGGCTCGACAGCGCCTTCATCAACTGGATGCCCGAGGGTCCCAGCAGGATCACGAGCAGGGCCGGGAAGATCAGCAGGACCAGCGGGAACGCCAGCTTCACGCTGGCCTGCCGGGCGAGCTGTTCGGCCCGCTGCCGCCGCCGCGTGCGCATGGACTCCGCGTGCGCGCGCAGGGCGTCCGCGACGCTGGTGCCGAGCCGGTCGGTCTGGATCAGCATGGCCACGAGCGAATACACGTCATCGACGCCGGTGCGCTGCGCCAGGTTGCGCAGCGCGTCGGTGCGCGAGACGCCGGTCTGCATCTCCCGGTTCACGAGCGACAGTTCCTCCGAGAGCCGCGGGCTGGCGAGCCGCATCTCGATCGCCACCCGCTGGAGCGCCGCGCCCATGCCCAGGCCGGCTTCCACGCAGACCACCATCAGGTCGAGCGAGTCCGGGAGCGTGCAGAGGATCTCGTCGTGGCGCTGCTGCTGCCGGATGAAGACGAAGATCGTCGGCAGGTAGAAGCCCAGCACCGCCAGCGCCACGGTGAGCAGGAAGATGTTGCCGAGCGGGCGGCCCGTCGCGAAGCCGACCCACAGTCCGGCGATGGGCAGCAGCACCGTCAGGAGCAGCTTGCTGCCGAGGAACACGAGCACCGAGTCGCCCCGGCGGTACCCGGCGCGGATGAGTCCGGTGCGCAGGGCGTCGCGACCCTCCCGGGCGGGCAGGAAGCCCCCGAGCACCGCGATCAGCCCAAGCAGGAACGGCGGACGCTCCCCGTAGGCGACGCTCGCATCGCTCGAGTGCAGGGCGCGCAGGTGGCGCAGCCGCAGGGAGACGGGATTCCGTTCCGCTTCGAGCCTCGCCGACAGCGCGTAGGCCCCGGTGGTGACCGCTGCGAACACGAGCAGACTGGTGACGAAGAGAAGGATCATGGCTCAGACCTTGATCCGCACGATCTGGCGGATGACGAGCATGCCCAGGAGCTGCATGCAGCCGGCCACCACGATGGCGACACGGCCGGAGTGGCTCTCGATCATGGGCCGGAAGTAGTCCGGCGCGATGGTTAGCATGAACAGGGCCATGAAGAGCGGCAGCAGGCCCAGGATCGCCCCGGTGAGGCGCCCCTGGGCGGTGAAGGTCTGGATGTCCCCCAGCACGCGGAACCGGTCCCGCAGCAGCACCGAGGTGTTGTGCAGGATCTCGGCCAGGTTGCCGCCCGTGTCGCGCTGCAGCAGCACCGCGGTGACGAAGAAGCGCAGGTCGAGGGAATCCACCCGCCGCGTCAGGTTGATCATCGCCTCGCGGAAGTCGATGCCCAGCGCCTGTTCCTCGACGGTGACCGCGAACTCGCCGCGCACCGGGTCCGGGGACTCCTCGGCCACAATCTGCATCGCCGCGGAGAACGAGAGACCCGCCCGCAGGGCGCTCACCAGCAGGTCCAGCGCGTCCGGGAACTCCCGGGCGAACGCCTTCATGCGCTGGTGCTTGCGGTAGGCCACGTAGAAGTACGGCAGCGGGCCGAGGACCACCATGATCAGCAGCGCCGGGGGCACGCGGTGGAACAACATGACGCCCCCCAGGTAGCCGCCGATCAGGAACACCGCCGTCAGCAGCACCATCACGCCGGGCCGCGTCTTCATGCCGGCCTGATAGAGGAGCAACTCCAGATTCTGGCCGAGGTTGAGGGCGCGCAGCAGCCGGTCGAACAGGGGGATGGAGCTGTAGCGGACGTCCCGCTCGACCCCGGCGCCAGCCACCTCGCCCTTCCAGCCGAAGCGCCGGAGCCGCTCGCCGAGCTGTCGGGCCGCGGCGCCCTCGCGGCTGAGCACGACGCTCACCACCGCGAAGACCACCGCGAGGAAGACGAGAGCGCTGACGAAGAGGGTCATTTCAATCCCCCTCCGAGCTTGCGGCCACGCTCGAACAGCTCGGTCGGGAGGTCCATCCCGGCGAGCCGCATACGCTCGATGGTCCGGGGCACGATGCCCGTCGCCTCGAAGTAGCCCTTCACGGCCCCGTCGGCGTCCACCCCGGTGGAGGTGAAGTGGAAGATCTCCTGCATGGTGACGATGCTGCCCTCCATGCCCATCACTTCCTGGACCGAGAGGATCTTGCGGGAGCCGTCGGAGATGCGCGAGACGTGGATGATGAGCTCGAGCGCCGAGGCCACCTGCTCGCGGATCGCCTTGTCCGGCAGCAGGTGGCCCGCCATCAGCACCAGGTTCTCGAGGCGGTGCAGGGCGTCGCGGGGGCTGTTCGCGTGCAAGGTGGTGATCGAGCCGTCGTGGCCGGTGTTCATGGCCTGGAGCATGTCGATCACCTCGTCCCCGCGGACCTCGCCCACCAGGATGCGGTCGGGCCGCATGCGCAGGCTGTTGCGCACCAGGTCGCGCTGCGTGATCTGCCCCTTGCCCTCGATGTTGGGCGGCCGGGTCTCGAGCCGCACGACGTGGGGCTGCTGGAGCTGGAGTTCCGCCGAGTCCTCGATCGTGACGATGCGCTCGTCGTCCGAGATGTAGCGCGAGAGGATGTTGAGCAGGGTGGTCTTGCCGGAGCCCGTGCCGCCGGTGATCAGCATGTTGAGCCGCGCCGCGATGGCCGCGGTCAGGAACTGCGCGATCTCGGTCGTGAGGGTCCCCAGCCCGAGCAGGTCGTCGATCGAGAGCGCGCGGCGGCGGAAGCGGCGGATCGAGAGGATGGGTCCGTCGATCGCGGCCGGCGGGATGATGGCGTTGACGCGCGAGCCGTCCGGCAGGCGCGCGTCCACGAGCGGGCTCGACTCGTCGATGCGCCGGCCGACGCGGGAGATGATGCGGTCGATGACCAGCCGCAGGTGCGCCTCGTCGCGGAAGGTCACCGGGGTGAGCTCCAGCTTGCCCAGGCGCTCGACGTAGACCTGACGCTCGGTGTTGACGAGGATGTCGCTGATCTCCTCGTCGAGGAGCAGCGGCGTGATGGGCCCCAGGTCGAAGGTGTCGTGGAGCAGCTCGGTGATCAGGCGCTCCTCGTCCCCGCGGGTCAGGCGGATGTCCGATTCGACGAGCATCCGGCGCGCCACGCGCTCGACCTGGACGCGGCGCTCGGCCTCGTCCAAGGTCTCGAGCTGGGCCAGGTCGAGCTTCCCGATCAGCTCACGATGCAGCTGCTTCTTGATGACCTGGTAGCGGTCCGGGGCGGCCTCGGGGGCCCGTCCCCCGAGGAACGGAGCCGGCGCAGGCGCCGAGTTCGGCTTTTCGTGACCCAGACGCTGGCGGAGATTCATGACTCCCTACCCCCTTCCGAACAGGCGCAGCCGTCCTGGACGCCGCTGCGGAATGGTCTCGGGCTTGCCGTCGGACGACTCCCCCGGGACGAGCTTGTGAGCGAGGGCGACGAGGTCGCGCGCCGCGCGCCCTTCGGACTTCTCGCCGCACAGCGGCCGGCCCAGGTTGATGGCCTCGCTGACGGCGGTGAAGTCATTGGCGATGGTGGCGAACACCGGCAACTCCAGGGTCTCCTCGAGTTGGCCGGTGGTGAGTGCGCTCTGTTCGCTGAAGCGATTGACCACGAGCCGCACCCGGTCCGGGACCGCCAGGAAATTGAGCTTCTCGAAGATGTCGAGCGAGCGGCGGGCCGCACGGACCGAGGGGACGCTCAGCTCGGTCAGCAGGATGATGGTGCTGGTGCGGTCGAAGATCTCCAGCGAGACCTCGTTGAAGACGTGGGGGGCGTCCACCACCACGATGTCGAAGGTCTTCGCCAGGATGTCGAGGATGGTCCCCACGTGCTCGGCGCCGATGCCCTCCACCCGGTCCAACTGCTCGGGCTGCGGCAGCACGTAGACCCCGGAATCGTGCTTGGTGAGCGTGTCCTGGACGATCGCCGAATCCACGCGGGTGGCCGCGACGATGTCGCCCAGGGAGCGCTTCGGGTCGATGCGCAGGAAGAACGCCACGTCCCCCGACTGGTAGTCGAAGTCCACCAGCACCACCTCGCGCTGGGTCTGCCGCTTGAGGCTCACGGCCAGGTTCGTGGCCAGGGTGCTGACGCCGGAGCCGCCCTTGTTGCTGAAGACGGTGAGCACCTTGCGCTGGCTCACGCCGCCCTGCTTGCGGTGCTGCAGCGCGGCCGCGCGCTCCAGCGCCTGGCCCAGCACGCCGCGGTCGAGCGGCCACTTCAGGATGTCGCTGGCGCCCGAGCGCATTGCCTGCAGCAGCAGGTCCTGGTCGTAGGCGTCGGCGGTGAAGAGGATGGCGGTGTCGGGATTCTCGAGCTTGAACTGGGAGGCCGCGCCGAGGGCGTCCTCGATCGGTGCCGCCAGCTCCAGCAGCAGGACGGCGGGACGCACCTGGTGCGCCAGCGCCAGGCCGGAGCGGAGGTCGGCGCGCTCGCCGGCGATCTGCACGCCGGTCAGCGCTTCGAGGGCCTGGCGAAGCTGCTGGCGCTTGCCCTGGCTGCGATCGACAAGCACCAGCGATAGCATTTGGGTCATGCGGGTCTCCCTGACGCCGTTACTTGATGAGCTTGATGGAATAGACCGTGCCGGTTCCAGTGTCCCCCTTGCCGGGCACCACGTCGTACAGGAACTCAGCATCAACTCCCTTCAGTACATTCTTTGGCTTGTCCCTCAGGAAGAAGGCTGAGAAGCCGATCACCTTCACTTGCTTTCTTCCGTTTGCCCCCACGAAGGTCTCTATGAGGGGCACGTTGATCACTCGTTGTCCCGTCCCGCCCCGTGCCAGGTACTCTGAGTGGCAGATGCCTTCGTCATCCACATAGTCTGCGTCGAAGCGAGCATCGAGCCCCTGTCCCACGGGTCCGGTCTTTCCCCCCGGCTCTGTGGTGAGTTCCAGTGTTGCTCCGATGCCGACACAGCATGGGTACCCGTTGGTGATGTAGCACCTCAGCGTGTTCCCACCCGTCGGGTTCATGCCCGCGCAGGGGCCCTCGTTGCACTCAGGAAAATCCACCAGCTGGTAGTTGCCGGCGCTGGCATCCTGGGTATCCAGTTTCAAGGGGTATAGATGGTCGCAACCCGTCAGAAATCCTCCTGGTGCCGGAGGAACAGCACCGAAGGGCACCAGGACCTCGCATACCGAGTCTGGTTTGCTTATTCGAGCAGTGGCCGTCGCGCTCGTGGAGAGCCGCTTCAGGCCTACGACCTGCGCAAGGTGGGTGACAATCGTCCCCGACCGATACGCCGTGACCTCGCAATCCCGATTCCCATTGGTCACATTCACTGTCACGTCATCGACGGGCTCCGGACCGCCCTTGAACGCCTTGTTCATGAGGGCGACCTCTTTGGCCTTCAGTTCCGCCTCTGCCGGAATAATCGTCCCAGTCGAGGCATCGAACACCGACGCACCTGCCAGCGCGCCGGCGTCCGCCGCATTCTGCAACTGGGTGCGCGTGGCCATCAGCTTCGCGCCATCGATGCCCAGTGCCACGAAGGCGAGCATCAGCAGCATGAACAGCGCGACCCAGATGAGGATCGAGCCTCGCTCGCTCGAGCGCCGATTCCGAGGGTGCCACTTCATCGCAGTTACTTCCTCTCCGGCCGATCCGTCGGGAGTGGCGGAAGCTCCGTCGAGGACGACACCACGATCTCGGGCGACACGATCACCAGCAACTCGCGGTCCTGGGTCTGGGTGGTCGTGGACCTGAACAGCAGCCCGAGCAGCGGGATGTCGCCCAGCAGCGGCACCTTCCGCACCGTCCTGGACCTGTCCGTCTGCTTCAAGCCTCCGATGACCAGGTGCTCGCCGCTGCGCACGTCCACCGAGGTGGAGGTCTTGCGGCTGTTGATCACGGGGACGCGGAACCCCGAAATCTCGATCGGGTTGGTGAAGTCGAGCGCGCTGACCTCGGGGGCGACCTTGAGTGCGATGGTGTTGTCGTCGAGCACCGTCGGCGTGAACTCCACCTTGACCCCGAATTCCTTCCACTCGATGGTCACGCTGCTGGCCGAGGCCAGCGTGCCGCCGCTGCTGGTGGTCACCGCGGTGCCGCCCTGTGCGACCGGGACGGGGAACTCCCCGCCTGCCAGGAAGCTGGCCTTCTCGCCACTGCGCGCGACCAGGGTCGGGTTGGCGAGCGTGCGGATGGCCCCCTTCTGCTCGAGCGCCTTCCAGGCCACCTGAAGGGAGAGGTCCCCGTTGTTCTTGTCGTAGGTCAGGATCCCGTCCGTGGTCGGTCCCACCGTCAGCGGGATGGAGGGATTCGTGATCTTCGTGGTGAAGAGCCCACCCTGCAGAGCGCCGTCGAGCCAGCTCGCGCTGTTGTTGCCCGCACCGGTGAGGTCGATCCCGAGCTCCTTCTTGGCCTGCTCGTTGACCTCGGCCACGATCACGTGGAGCATGACCTGCTTGCGGTTGCTCGGGGCGTAGACCTCGACCTCGATGGAGGTGTAGCGGCCGTTCTCGTTGTAGATGATCAGGTTCGTCGAGCCGGGGGACTTCGCGGTCACGACGACGGTGCGCTCCGAGCCCACCGCGGCATCGGCGATGTTGGGCTCGGCAATGGCGACGGTGCGGATCTCCCCGTCGGAAGGCACCACTACGGCATGTCCGACCGCGACGCGGATTCTATCGGCGGCGCAGGCCGGGCCCGCGAGGGCGAGCGCCAGACCAACCAGCGCGGCGAACCGGGACGCAACCCTGAGCTTGAACGACGACATCGGGTAATCCTCCTTGTTCGTGTTCACGGCATCCCTGCCACGCTTATGGGGTCGGTACCGTGTCCTTCACGGCCGGGGTCTCGGTCAGTTGTGCCTTGCGGATGATGCGGACCTTGGGGGCGTCCTTCTTCGCTCCGGCCTTCGGTGCCTCGGGCTTCGGCGCGGACTTGACGGCCCGCTTGGGACCGGCGGCAGCCGGCGCCTGCCCGATCATCTGCCGGGTCGAATAGGCCACGGTCTTCACCGTGTCCTGGTCCTCGGGGTTCCGCAGGGCCAGCGAAATCTCCCCCTCGTGCATGGCGAGCGCGAGCTGCTCGGCGCCGCTGGGGTTCACGAGCAGGGTCACGGCCTGGACCGTGATCGGCTTGTTGCTCTCCTGCTGGGTCTTCTGCCCGGCGGCGAGCACCTCGATGTTCTGGAGGATGGTCCGGGTGATGGCGTCTTCGCGATCCGCGCCGCGCGGATCCACGGTCACGAGCACGTCCACCCGGTCGCCCGGCAGGACGAAACCGGACACGCCCGAGACCTGGTTCACCTCGACGCTCGCCGCGCGCATCGTGGGCCGCACCAGCATCGAGAGCCCCCCGCCACGGGAGGAGAGCTTGATGGCCGTCACCGGCTCGCGCGCGCCCAGGAACACCTTGGTCGTCTGCCCGGCCACGGAGTCCACCGTCGAGAACGCGCCAGCCGGCACCGCATCCTTGGGGTAGTTGACCGTGTGCAGCATGCTGGGTTCGAGCTTCACGCCGTATGTCAGGTCGGAGGTCGTCACCACCACCACCCTGAAGTCCTGGCCGGGCAGCTTCCCGACCTGACGGGCCACGGCCGTGACGCTGAAGTAGGCCGCGACCGCGGCCGCCGCACCCAGCAGGACGGCCAGCCCCATGAATGCCTGTCCCTTGTTCGCCGCCACGAGAGTCCCTCCTTGGGTGATTATTCCTGCTTCATGTAGCAGGTCGCGGTGAGTGGCATCGGGTTCGTGAGGTCCATCCCCACGACCTTGAAGAGCAGCGGGAAGGTGAAGGTGAAAGGTGCCGTCACGGAGACCGAGTCCTGTCCGCCGCTGGCGCTGGCGCTGACCTGGATGCTGGACGGGATGAGGCCACCACCCGCGGCGACCTGCCGCACGCGCTCCTCGACCAGGGCGACGTCCGAGCCGCTGGCCGGGTTGACCATCACGACGCGCATGCGCGCGCCCTCGCGGGCAGCCTGGTGCAGGACGTTCTTCGCCAGGAACGCCCGGCCCAGATCCAGCGCTGCGAGCGTGAGCACGAGCAGGAGCGGCAGCACCAGCGCGAACTCGATCAGCGCCGTGCCCCGCTCCGAGGAGCGATGCTCATTCCGAGATTGGCAAGTCATACCGTATCCTCTTATCGGCCGCTCAGCCCGTTCTCAACAGCGCGAAGATCGCGCCCGCCAGGACCGCCGGCGCGAAGGGGAAACGTACGCCCGTCGTCGCGGGCTGCGGCGTCGGGCCTCTTCCCCTTCGGGCCAGCAGAGCGAGCCCGAGCGCGAGTGAATTCCGCAGGGCCTGCTTCAACAGGCCCCGGCGGGCCGCAACGAGGATCGCGATCAGACCGCCCGCGATCAGCGCCGCCACCGCCGCGACGAGACCATCCGGATGACCGAGCCAGGCCCCGACGGCGCCCATCAGCTTCACGTCGCCGGCGCCCATGAATCCCAGCAACCAGCCGGGCAGCAGGATGGCGCTCGCCACCGCCGCCCCCAGCAGAGCGTTCCCACCCCCCCCCACCCCTCCCAGACCCAGATGGACCAGGATCCCAAGCAGGAATGCCGGGCCAGTCAGTGCGTTCGGGATCTTCCGCGACTGCACGTCCGCCCGGGTCGCCAGGGCCACCAGGATGATGACCGGGAGGGCCACCCAGAGCGGAGCGTGCACTTGGCGCGGATACGACCCGGGACTTACGCCGTAATGCCGAGGTCGTCGATGGCGCGCTGGAAGGCGTCCTTGATGGCCTGATCCAGGCCCAGCGAGTAGGCGATGACGACGCCGAGGGCAGCCACGAACGCCGCGAGCAGACCGTACTCGATCAGGTCCTCGCCCTTCTCGTCACTCACGAAGTTGCGGATGAGGTTCATCATGGTGGTAAGGCTCCTCTTCGACTGGGACGACGATTCCCGGCTCTTTGCCGGCGTGGACGATCTCGGCGGTCGCTCCATGCGTGGTACCGAGCGACGTGTCCCGGCCGGGGTAGCTTCGGGGCCACCGGTTCCGGCGCTGGGTGCACGTTTCAATCATGGCAGAGCAAGGGCGGGGCCATTCGCGGCCCCAGACCGCCCTTGCACGCACAACTCGTTGAGTGGGAATGGAATGTAGGGATGGCGAGGCCCGACCTGGGGTACTGGCCCAAGCTCGGTTGGACGAGAGGCGTAGAGGAATCCGGCATAACTTCAGCCGGTATCCGGGTCATTTCGCCCAGGACCGTTTCGCCCGAACGCGGGCAGCCCATGAAGTACGGACATCCCGGTCGCCGTGAGGAAATCACACCATGGCGTTCTCTCCCAACGGAAGGCGACCACGAGGAGCCGCACGTGGCGCCGGCGCCGGAGAACCAGGATCGAGGCAGGGTGGAGCCTGGATCCATCTGCGCCGCAGCCAGCCTGGCGGGCTCGATGAAGTCCAGATTCGGCGCTCACGCCCAGCGCCAGGGATGCCGAAAACTCCCCCGTCGCCCAGGCGCTTCCCTGAGCCGGAGAGCGACCTCCGCGACCCCACCGACATGGAGGTCCAAGCGTGTCCGCCAGACGAGCCATCATCGGCGCGCTCCTCACCGGAACGTTCCTCGCGCCATTGTCGCGAGCCCCCGCGTCAGCCGCAGAACCGGCCGACGACGGCTTCTCCCTCATGCGGGAGCAGATGGTCACGGGGGTCAGCAAGCGTCCCCTGCCGCTCTCGGAGACGCCCTCTTCGGTGACGGTGATCCCGGCCGCCGAGATCCGCGCCATGGGCTACCAGACGCTCGGCGACGCCCTGCGCTGGGTGCGCGGCCTGTTCGTCACCTACGACCGGAACTACACCTACCTGGGCGTGCGCGGGCTGCAGCGTCCCGGCGACTACAACAACAAGATCCTGCTCTCGGTCGACGGGCACACGTTGAACGGGGCCGTATACGGCGACGCCGCCTTCGGTCCCGAGCTGGGACTCGACCTCGAGCAGGTGGAGCGCATCGAAGTCGTGCGGGGCCCGGGCTCGACGTTCTATGGCAGCTACGCCGTGCTGGCGGTGGTGAACGTCGTGACCCGCCGCCCGCGTGGCGAACCAGGCGCGCGCCTCGACCTGCGCGCCGGCGGCGCGGGCGAGTGGCGCGGCCGCGCCTCGGTGGCCTCGGCGCTGCCTGGCGGACCCGAATGGAGCGCAAGCCTGTCGTGGCTCCAGGCTCACGGCCCGGACCTCTACTTCGCCGAGTTCGATGACCCGCTGACCCACTCCGGCCGGGCCATCGGGCTGGACGGCGAGCGAGCGCTCTCCTTCTTCGGCACGGCCGAATGGGGGACCGCGAGACTCGCCGTCAAGCTCAACGACCGCGAGAAGGGCCTCCCCACCGCCTCCTTCAACACGCGCTTCGGCGACGATCGCAACCGCACCTGGGACGGACACGACTACGTCGAGCTTTCCGCCACCCGGCGGGCGAGCCACGTTCTCGAACTCACCGGCCGCACCTACTGGGACGGGTCACGCTACCGCGGCCAGTACATCTACGTGTTCGATCCCGATCCCACGCCGGTCGACAGCCGGGACTGGGGCGACAGCGACGTCCTCGGCGCGGAGTGTCGCGCCCAGTGGGCGGTCGCTTCGCGGCAGGCGCTCACCCTGGGACTCGAGGCCCAGCGGTTGCTGCGCGCTCACATGGAGAACGTGGACCTCTTCCCGCCGGCGACGTACTACGACCAGACCGTCACCGGCAACCTCGTCGGGGCCTACCTGCAGGACGAGATCCGCCTCGGCCAGCGGCTGATCTTCACGGCGGGCGCCCGGCTCGACCACGACTCGCGCTTCGAGGCGGTCGTCAGCCCCCGGGCCGACCTGGTCTGGACCCTCCGCCCGGGCACACGCCTGAAGCTCCTCGGCGGTTCGGCCTTCCGCGCCCCGTCGCCGTACGAGAGCGGACCGCTGCCGGGGGCTCCTTCGCCAGGGGCCACGCGGTTGAGTGCGGAGCGCGTGGCGACGATCGAAGGCACGCTCGAGCACGAAGCCGGACCCGTCACGGCCTCGCTCACCGCCTACGACAACCAGGTGCGCGACCTCATCGACCTGGTGCAGGTGGACGAGAATGGGCCAGAGCGGTACCAGAATCGCGCCCGGGCGCGCACGCACGGCGTCGAGGGGGAGCTGCGCATGGTCCCCGATGCGGCCACGCGTGCACGGCTGGCGCTGTCCTGGCAGCGGAGTGAGGACGGCGACACCGGCACCGAGCTCACGAACTCGCCCCGCTGGAACGCGCACGTGCTGGCCTACCACGTCCTGCCCGGCGGGCGGACGACGGTGGGCACGGGCGCGCGCTACCTCTCATCGCGCCTGACGCTCGCGGGCCAGCGCACGGCCGCGGCCATGGTCTGCGATGCGCGGCTCGGCCGGCGGCTGGCACCGGGGCTCACGGCGGGGTTCGAGGTCCGCAACCTCTTCGACGCACGCTACGGCGACCCGGGCTCCGAGGAACACGTGCAGGACCAGATCGCGCAGGACTCCCGGACCTTCTTCGTCACTCTGTCCTATCTTTCGTCCGAGCCCAGATGAGCGGCCGTCCCACCTGGCATCCGCCCCGTGCGGGCCCCGTCCTGGCGCTGGTCATCGCGCTGGGCCTCTCCATGCCTGGCGCCGGCTTCGCCGCGACGGTGGCACTCATCAAGAGCGGTCCGCTCGCGCCCTACGAGCAGGCGGCGGCGGGTTTCTCGTCCGCCTACCTGGACCCGGTGAGCGCCTTCATGCTGGACGAGGCGGATCCGGCCGGCCTGCTGCGCCGCATCGAGGCCACGCGTCCCGCCGTGGTCGTGGCGGTGGGGCTCAAGGCCGCCCTCTTCGCCCGCGACCGCCTGCCCCGCGTCCCGCTGGTCTTCTGCGTGGTCCCCAACTACCAGCGCTTCGACCTCACGGGCGGCTCGATCACCGGCGTGTCGGCCGACGTGCCTCCCGAGCGCGACCTCGCCGCGCTGCGGAGCGCGCTGCCCGGCGTGAAGCGCGTGGGTCTGCTCTTCGGACGTGCGAGCGGCGCCGCCCTGGCGCGCCGGGCACGCGCCGCTGCGGACGCCGCCGGCATCACCCTCGTCGAGGCTCCGGTCGCGGATCTGTCGGACCTGCAGCGAGTGGCCAGCGACCTGGCCGGCAGGGTGGACGCCCTGTGGCTCCCGGCCGACCCGACCGTCGCCACGCCCGAGGTCTTCCGCGCCCTGCTCGATCTGTCGCTGGCGCAGCGCAAGCCCCTGCTCGTCTTCTCGGAGTCGCTGGTGCGCTCCGGCGCGCTCGTGGCGACCTCCCCCGACTACGCCTGGATGGGCGCGCAGGCCGCCGGGATCGCGCGCCGCATCCGGAGCGGCGAGCGGGCCGGCGACATCGCCGTGCTGCCGCTGCGCCGCACGCGCGTGGTGTTCAACCCCGCGACCGCCCGCGCGCTGGGCTGCGTGGTGCCGTCCGCGGCGGACAGCGGGATCGAGATGCTGCCTTGACGCCCCGGCTCCTCGCGCGCCTCAAGCTCCTCGCGCGCCCGCGGCGCGACCTCGGGACGCGCATGACCATCCTGCTGATGGCGGGTGTGCTGTTCGCCAGCGTGGGGTTCGAGGTGCTCCTCACGACGCTGACCTGGAACCGCGAGTACCGGGATCTGGAGTCCCGGGCGGGCTCGCTGGCCCGGCTCATGGCCGAGCGCTCGGCGACGCCGGTCGTGGTGAATGACCGCGCCGAACTCGAGCGCCAGGTGCAACGCGCCCTCATCGAGCCCGACATGCAGGCCGCGGCCATCTACCCTCCGCGCGGCCCGGCGCTGGCGCAACTCGCGCTCGACGCCGCGCTGTGGACGGGACTGGGAGCGCCAGGCGGAGGGACTGCGCGCGGCACCGTCGTCGTGGTGCACCGGCGGGTGAACGGCGGCGAGGTGCTCGACGCGATCGCCCCGATCACGCACGGCCAGGAGCTGCGCGGCACGATGGGCGAGGCGATCCAGCTCTTCGGCTTCTCCAGCACGCCGTACGCCCCGGCCACCGGTCACCTGGGCTGGGTGCGGCTCGTGGTTTCGACCCAGCGGGCGCGCCACGCCGTGCGGACCGCGGCGCACCTGGGCCTGCTGCTGCTCGTGCTCACCGCGGCCCTCGGGTACCTCGCCGTTTCGCTCTTCGTCGGCGTCATCATCCGCCCGCTGCGCGAGGCCGGCGATCTGGCCCGCGAGATCGCCTCCGGCCAGCTCGAGCGCCGCCTGCCGGTGCGCAGTGCCGATGAGCTGGGCGACCTGGCGGGCTCCATGAACACGATGGCGGCCGCGCTGCAGAAAGCCCGTCGCGAGACCGAGGCCGAGGCCTGGGCGCTCCGCACGGCTTCCACCGCCATGCTCTCCATCGCGCGCGGAGCACGTGCCGCCCACGACCCCCGCAGCATCTTCGAGATCGTGGCGCACGAGGTGAAGCGCGTGACCCGGGCGCGCGCCGTGGCCCTGGCGGCCCCGTCCCTGAACCAGCCGGTCCCCGAGTTCATCCACTTCGAGCCCCCCGCGCCGTGGGGGGGCCTGCAGCAGGGCATGCCAGTACCCGAGCATCTCCTCGCCAGGCTGCACGGAATCACCGAGGGCGCCGTGCGCTTCGCACCCGACCCGGACTCGTGCTGCCCGGTCTGCCGGTGGATGAGCGCGAAGGGCCTTCGCACGGGACTGGTCATCGCGCTGCAACTGCCCGGCTCGCCCCCGGCCCTGCTGCTCGCGGCCTCGGACAACCCCGAGGCGTTCCCGGTCGCCGAGATGGATGTCGTGGTCGCCCTGGCAAGCCACCTGTCCTCGGCCCTGCACGCCGGGCACCTGAAGGGGCGTCTCGAAGCGGCCTTCGAGGAGCTGCAGCGCACCCACGACTACCTGGTGCAGTCGGAGATGCTCCGGGTCGCGGGCGAGATGGCTGCCGGCGTGGCGCACGACTTCAACAACGTGCTCGGCGCCATCATGGGCCGCACGCAACTGCTCAAGCTCAAGCTCGAGGCCGGCTCGCTCTCCTCCGCAGAGCTGCTGTCCGCGCTCGCGGTGATCGAGCGGGCCACCCAGGACGGCAGGGAGACCGGCCGGCGGCTGCGCCAGTTCGGGCAGGCTTCCCAGGTGACGGCCACGGAGTCCGTGGACCTGCACGTCATGCTCCAGGACGCGATCGAGTTCACGCGGCCCCGCTGGGAGAACGAGGCGCACGCGGCAGGGAACACCATCGAGATGCACCTCGACTCCCAACCGGCAGCCTGGGTCGCCGGCCGCGCCAACGAGTTGAGGGAGGTCTTCACGAATCTCATCCTGAACGCGGTGGACGCACTGCCGCGTGGTGGCGCCATCCGCGCGGTGGTCCGCAACGACGGGCAGCAGGTGACCGCGACCGTCGCCGACGACGGCATCGGCATGGACGAGAAGACCGCGCGCCGGCTCTTCGAGCCGTTCTTCACCACGAAGGGAGAGGCCGGCACGGGCCTGGGCATGTCCGTCGTCTACGGCATCGTGCAGCGGCACGGCGGGAAGATCGAGGTCGTCACGCACCCCGGCGCGGGAACGCGCATGGAGCTCACCTTCCCGCTGGCCGCCGAGCCCCGGGCCCCGGCGCCGGTCGAGGCCGCCCCGGGCACGCTGCCGGCCCTCGACGTCATGATCGTGGACGACGAGGAGCCGGTGCGCGAGGTGCTGCGGGACGTCGCGCTCGCCCTCGGGCAGCGGGTCACCGCCTGTGCCTCGGGCACGGAGGCCCTGCGCGGGATGCGGCCGGGCGCGTTCCAGCTGGTGGTCACGGACCTGGGCATGCCGGGCATGACGGGCTGGGAGCTGGCGCGGCGGATGCGCGCACTCGATCCCGCGGTGACCATCGTCTTCGTGACCGGCTGGGGCGACGACGTGGACCGGTGCGCCGCCGGCGAGGCCGGCGCCGACCTGGTGCTCGCCAAGCCCTTCAGCGTCGAGGACGTGGCACGCGCCATCCGGCTCGCCGCCGACCGCATGGAGATGAAGAAGGCGGCCTAGTCTGCCGCCCTGCGGCGCCCCCAGCGTGGGCTCCCGGGGCGTTGAGGGTGAGCGCCCGTGATCGACGGCGGCGCTGCGGCGCCCCCAGGGTGGGCTCCGGGGGCGTTGAGGGTGAGCGTGTGGGTACTTGGCCGTCCTCAACGCCCCCGGAGCCCGCCCTGGAGACAAGCTGGCCTGGAGCCCGCCCCGGAGACGAACGCTCCGGGACTCCGCTCGTTGCCGCTCCCGGAAGCCGGGTGCTATCGTGCCCGCGCATGAAGCACGCCCTCCGCGCAAGGACGCGCGCGCTGCCGGCCGCCGCCCTGGCCTTCGCACTCGCCGCATCCGCCGGCACCGGCTGCGCCGTGTTCCCGCGCCGCCCACCCGCGCCCGCGCGCCCCGCACCCGGCTACGAGCGCCTGCGGGACGAGCTCGCGGCGGTGGATGCAAGCGGACTGGCGGGCCGCCGCATCGCGCTCGACCCCGGGCACGGCGGCACCTTCCGCGGCGCGCTCGGCGTCGGCGGCCTCACCGAGGCCGAGGTGAACCTGGGCGTGGCGCGGCACCTGCGCGACCTGCTCGCGGCGCACGGCGCCGAGGTCTTCATGACGCGCGAAAGCGACCGCGACTTCCTCACGCCCGCCGACTCCGCGCTGCGCGCCGACCTGGCCGAGCGCGCGCGGCTCGCCACCGGGTCCGGTCCCGACCTGCTGATCTCGATCCACCACAACGCCGACCCGCGCGGCGCCCGCGACCTCAACGAGACCCAGACCTACTACAAGCTCGGCGACGACGGCCCCTCGCTCGACGCCGCCCAGGACGTGCACCGCGCGCTGGTGCACAACGTGGGCATCCGGACGAACAAGGTCGTGCCCGGCAACTTCTACATGCTCCGCAGCAGCGCCGCACCGGCATTGCTCACCGAGACCAGTTACATCACGAACCCCGACGTCGAAGAGCGGCTGCGGCTGCCGGAGAAGCAGGACCTGGAGGCCCAGGCGATCTTCATCGGCCTGGCGCGCTACTTCGCGCGGAAGGTCCCGGTGATCGAGGAGTTCGACGACGGCAACTCCCCGGCAGACTCCGTCCCCCGCCTGCTTCCCGGCGACCCGGTGCTCTGGGCCCGCGTGCGCGGCGCCTTCGACCAGGCCCAGATGCGCATCGACGGGCGGAGCGTGCAGTTCCTGAGGATGGGCGACCGTCTCGCCTCCTGGTCGCGCCCGCCGCTGCCGCCGGGTGAGCATGTCGCGACGCTGGGCGTGCGTCTCGCCGGCGTCGGCGCCGCGCGTGAGCGCTGGTTCCGCTTCCTCATCCAGCGCGAGGCCGCCCGGATCGCGCTGGAGAGCTGGGACTCGCCCGTCGTGCCACCGGGCCCCGTCGCGGTCCGCATGCGCGTGGTGGACGGGCTGGGCTTCACGTCGCCGGCACCCGACACGCTGCGTCTGCACGCCCTGTCGCCTGGCGACCTGCCGGCCGAGACGACGGTCGTCACGCGGGACGGCGAAGCCTGGGCCTATTTCCGCCTCGCACCGCGCCCACCGGGCGGAGGACGACCGACGGCGTTCACGATGCGGGCGGTGCTGACGACACCCCGGGGCAGCATGCTCCGCGAGAGCCTGTCGGTGGAACCCGGGCGATCGGGCTCGGACAGCGCGCGCCGGCTCTTCCTCACGCGGCTGCCCGAAGGGGACCCGCTCCGCGGCGTGCCGGCGGCCGGGACCCCCGCGGCACCCTGGCTCAACCGGGACGGCTTCGCGATCATCCCGCTCTCCGACGATGTGCCCGGGAGGGTCGCGACCCTCCCGGGCTTCCGGCCGGTCCCCGATTCGACGGAACACGCCTGGCCCTCGCGCTGGACCGCCCTGTGCGGTGGCGCGCTGCACGGCCGGCGCATCGTGCTCGATCCGGAAGGTGGCGGTGAGGACGCGGCCGGGCAGGGACCGGGCGGGACGCGCGCGGCGTCGCTCAACCTCGAGAGCGCGCGCATCCTTGCGGGGTTCCTCGCGGCCGCGGGCGCCGACGTGCGGCTCACGCGTGAGGGCGACCTCGCGCTCTCGGAAGTCGAGCGCGTGCAGGCGAGCGAGGCGTTCCAGGCCGAGCGCTTCCTGCGCATCGCCCACCGCGCAGCACCGCCCCGGCTCGGCCACCACGCCGCGAGCCCGGCCGGGAAGGCCTGGGCCGAGCGCAGCGCGCTGACGCTCGCCGCACTCGGTCTGGCCGCACCCGGGGTGACCGGGGAGACGCAGTACGTGATCCAGCAGACCTCCTGCCCCGCGCTCTTCGCCTCGCCCGCATCGCTCGGCGACGAAGTGGCCGAGGCGCGGTTGCTCGCGCCGGGCGCGCTGCGCGCGGAGGCCTACGCCCTGTTCCTGGCGCTGGCGCGCGAGTGGGCCCCGCAGGCGGCCTGGCCCACGGACTCGCTCACCGTGCTCGACGCCGCGGGACACCCCGTGCCGGACGCGGCCGTGACGCTGGGAGGCGCGCTCGTCCACGTGACCGACGCGTCCGGCCGCATCCGCTTCGCCCGCACCGAGCCCGGGCCCATCGATGTCGTGGTGGAAGATTCGAGGGTCCGCTCCCGCGGGATTCTGCTAGACTTCCAACGGGGCGCAGTGCTGACCGGGACGATCGGCCGCTGACCCGCGGCCCCCCGGGAGCCTCACGATGGTGCACGGCAGCCAGCGATATTTCCTCGAGCGCGCCCGCTTCGAGCGGCGCGTCTCCCTCCTCTGCGCGGGCGTGAGCCTCGTGGTACTGGCCTTCGAGACCGCGCTCTTCCTGCCCGCGGTGCGAAGCGCGGTGGAGGAGCACGTGCTGGGAAGCCCGCTGCACCCCCGGCGCTTCGGCTTCGAGGGCCCGGAGCAGTACGTGCGGCGCATCAGCCTCGAGACCAGCGGCCCGCCGGGGCCGAGACCGGGCCGCCCCACCATCGTCTTCCCGTCGGTGCAGGCGGTGAAGGGCGGACGCTCGGCGACGCCGTCCGCCGACGACCCTCACGCCCGGCCCGACACGCGGCCTCCGGGCCGCGGGGCCGGCGAGTCCACCGACGATCTCGTGGCGATGGCGCGCATCATCTACGGCGGCAGCGGCCCGGTCATGCGGTCGGAGGACTTCATCGTCGAGCTGATGGTGAAGCCGAACTACCCCGAGGGCCCGCTCGAACGGAACAGCGAAGGGCTCGTCGCGCTGGGGGCGGTGGTGGACACGACCGGCGCGGTCACGCGCGTGGACCTGGTTTCGAGCCCGGGGGACCGGGAGCTCGAGGAGGCGGCGATCGTGGCGGCGAGGAAGTACCGCTTCCGACCCTATCGCATCGACGGCCGGGCCACCGAGGCGTACGCCATCATCCGCTTCGACTTCAAGATCTACTGACCGCCCGCGGACGGGGACTCCGGCCTGCGCTCCACACGGACCGGTCCCGCCTCGCCGCTGCCCGCCTGCGCCGACCTCGCGAAAAGGCTAGAGCTGGAACTTGCCGAAGTCCTCGGGGTTCAGCTTCTCGAGGAAGCGGCGCAACTGCTCGGCCTTCTCCTCCTCGGTGGGCTCCGGCGGCGGATCCTCGGGCGGCCCCTCGCCCCCACCCTGCTCGTCACCCCGCCGCGGGGGCTCCTGCAGGAGCTCCTCGTTCACGAAGATCGGCGCCTTCGCGCGCAGCGCCACGGCGATCGAGTCCGACGGGCGGGCGTCGATGGAGAGCACCTCGCCCTCGCGCTGCACCATCACGGTCGCGTAGAAGGTGCTCTCGCGCAGGTCGGAGATCACGACCCGGGACACCCTGGCCTTCAGCCCCTCGACGAGGAGCACCAGCAGGTCGTGCGTGAGCGGGCGTGGGAAGGGCTCGTCGGAGAGGATCCGGCGGATCGCGTGCGCCTCGCCGGGACCGATCCAGATGGGCAGGATGCGCTCGCCCCCGGCCTCTTTCAGGATGACGACGTTCTGCTGGGTCTTGTGCTCGAGGATGAGACCGTTGACCCGCACTTCGACGACTTTCACGGCTTCCCGGCCGAGCCCTTGGCAGCGCCCTGCGGCCGCGCGGCGCCCTTGCTCGAATCCGCCTCCGACAGATCGAACGGCGGGGCCTCTTCGCTGCGCATGTGATCCACCATCCACTGGGCGGAGCCGGCCAGCTCGGATCCGGGATAGCGCCTCAGCAGCTCGCGGAAGGCCTGCTCCGCCTGGTCGTAGTCCTTCAGCTCCTCGGAATGGATGAACCCGATCATGAACTGCGCCTGCGGGCTGACGTCGCTGTCGGGGTACTCGTCGAGCAGTGCCCGGTAGGCGGCGATGCGCTCCGCCGGCGGGCCCAGGTCCTGGGCCAGCTTGAACAGCTCGCGCGCGTCCCGCTTCTGCGAGACGAACTTCTTGACGGCCGCGGAGTCCGCCGTCACGCCGAGCTTGAGGCGGGCCTGGTCCAGCAGCTGCCGGTAGAGCTCCTGGCCGCGCTGGTTGCCGAGCTGCCGCAGGATCATCGGCCGCACCGAGTCGAACGGCCGCGCGCCCTCGGGGCGGAGCTCCTCCACCTTGAGCACGTGCCAGCCGCGGTCGGAGCGGAAGGGACCACCGATCCTGCCGGCGCCCAGCGCGAACGCGGACTCGGCCAGCGCGGGCTGGCGCCCGAGCGCCGGGAAGAGCCCCTCGCGCGTGACCGTCCCGAGCGAACCGCCCCGCGTCCGCGTGAGCGTGTCCACGGAGTACTGCTGCACCAGCTTCGCCCAGTCCTGGCCGCCCCGGGCGAGCTTCAGCACCTGGCGGGCCCGGGCCTCGGTCGTGGTCTGGACGTGCTGCAGCGTCACGCCCGCCGGCGTGCGGTATTCGCTCAGGTGCGCGTCGTAGTACACCCGCGCCTCCGAGTCGGGCACGGCCGGGCTCTTCGACATCGTCTCGTTGAGATAGGTGCGGATGAGCAGGTCGCGGCGCTGCTGCGCCAGCTGCTGCATCACCTGCGGCCGGTCGGCCACGCCGCTCTCCTGCGCGGTGACGAGCCAGACGCGCTCCTCCACCATGCGGTCGAGCAGTTGCTGGCGCCCCTCGGGCGTCGCGAAGTTCCCGCGGGCCGACTCGGGGATCTCCTCGAGCCGCCTGCGGACGTCCTCGGCCGTGAGCGCCTGGCCGCCGATGCGCACCAGCACCTGCGACGTGTCGGCGGGCACGGCGACGGCCCCGGCCTGGACCGCGCGCGCGCCCTTCGTGGTCTTCGGCGCCTTCGGCGCCTTCGCAACGCCCGCCAGCGCCAGCGTTCCGGCCCCGGCGAACAACAGCATCACCGCCAGAGCTACGGCGGCACGGGGACTCTTCACAGCACTCATGCGCGCACCACCCAGACCTTCACGGTCGCGCTCACCCCGCCGAAGAACCGGACCGGCACGTCGTAGCGGCCGAGCTGCTTGATGTGATCGGCGATCTCGATCTGGTGCTTGTCCACCTTGTGGCCCGCCTGGGCGAGCGCTTCGGCCACATCGGCGTTGGTCACCGAGCCGAAGAGCGTGTCCTCCTCGTTGGCCTGCGTGGGGATGTTGACCTCGACGCCGTCGAGCCGCGAGGCCTGCGCGCGCGCCTGGGCGACCAGCTTGTCCTCCTTGAACTGCTTCTGGCGCTCGAGCTCCTGGTAGAGGCTGGCCGCCTTGTCGCCGGCGGGGATGGCGAGTCTCTGGGGCAGCAGGTAGTTGCGCGCGTAACCGGGCTTCACGTGGACCAGGGCGCCCTTCGCGCCCACGCCCTTCAGGTCTTCGAGCAGGATGACATCCATCAGCGATCTCCCTCGTTCGGATCCCCGTCCGCGACGGGCTCGAGCCGGCGGTAGTCCAGCCAGACGTCGCTGAGCCCCAGCGCCGCCGTGGAGAGGACGAACATCGGCATGGCGATCATAAAGAAGAACAACATGGTCATGATGATGACGGGCGGCGGGACGCCCCGTGCCAGGAAGTACGACTGCGCCACCGCCACCCCCTGCGTACAATACCCGAACCCCGCGTTGAGTAGCAGCGTCCAGCCGGTGGGCGCCCAGGCCGGCCAGGGAGCCACGAGCAGGGCGAGCCCGGCCAGGAAGACCCACAGCGCGGCGTCCGGCAGGCGCCAGTCGCGCAGGCTCGCGCGTGACAGCCGCGGCCAGCGCAGCGCGTGGGCCGCGCGTGCCGCCAGCGCGCGACCCGCCGTGACCAGCAGGCCGACCCACAGGAAGAGCACCGTCGGGATGACCAGCGGCAGCGCGGCGCGGCGCAGCGCCGCATTCTCGGTCACGGTCTTCTCCATCGCCCGCAACCGGTCGCCGCTGGTGCCCAGCTGCCGCAGCAGCTCGAGCAGTTGCGTGTCGCCCGCGATCAACTCGCGCTCGACCGCCGCGACCAGTTCGCGGTAGTGAGCGAGCCACGGCAGCAGGGCGGCCAGCGCCAGCGCCGGCACCAGCATCCAGGCGCGCTGTCCCGCGCTCGGGCCGGAGCCTTCCTCGCGCAGTCCCATCCAGGCCCCCACCAGGGCCGCCGCCGGGATCCACCAGACCCAGAGCCCCTGCGCCGAGCCCAGCACGGTGAGTGCCACGGCGAGCAACGCCACCACCCCCACGGCCGCGACGCCGAAGCGCCAAGACGAGAGCAGCGCGACCGCGACGGCGGTGGGCACGGCCAGCCACAGCCAGGACCACGGGACCGGGCTCTGGAGCGCCAACGCCCCGAGGACCGCCACGAGCAGGGCCGCGCGCACCCACGTCGGGCGCCTGCCGACGGCTCCACCGGAGGCGAACTCCGGGCCGGCCTCGCGGCGCGGCTCAGCGATAGAAGTCACTGGTGAAGGGCAGCAGCGCCAGCACCCGCGCCCGCTTGATCGCGACCGTGAGCTGCTTCTGGTGGCGGGCGCAAGCGCCCGAGACGCGCCGCGGCACGATCTTGCCCCGGTCCGTGACGAACCGGCCGAGCCGCTTCTCGTCCTTGTAGTCGATCATGCCGACCTTCTCGAGGCACAGCTTGCAGTACTTCTTCTTGACGCTCTTGCCTTCGCGTTCCTTGGCCATGTGTCGCTCTCTTGCCTCCGTCGATCAGGACGGCGCCCTGCCGCCCTCATCGGTCCGTTGCGGGATCCCCGGCCCCGGCTGCTCCGCCGCGTTCGGGGCCTGCTCCATGAAATGCACGTTCTCGGCGCGGATCTCGAGCCGCCGCTGGCGGCCCCCCAGCCCATCCTTCCACTCACGCATCTGCAGCCGGCCCTCGACCAGCACCGGGCTGCCCTTCTTCAGGCGCTGCCCGCACACCTCGGCGAGCCGCTGATAGGTGCGCACGGTCACGAAACCCGTCTCCTCCATCGGCTGCCCGTCGCGCCCCTTGAACCCGCGATGGAACGCCAGCGCGAGGCTGGTGATCGGCGTCCCGTCGCCCGCGTAACGCGCCTCGGGATCGCACGTCAGGCGACCGCCCAGGATGACCCGGTTGATCTCGGGAAGTCGGAGTCCGGTCATGCTGCCTCCCTCCGCGGGGGCTCCCGCCAGGCCCGGCGCCTCCGGCGCGTCGCCTGGCACAGCTCTAGTCGTCCGGGCCATCCCCGCCGGCCACCGCCACCGCTTCGCCATCGACCTGCGCCCGCGTCAACTCGGGCGGGATGTGGAGCACCGAGAGCACGCGCATGTACGACTCGTTGAGGCTCATGCGCCGCTCGACCTCCTTGATCACCGGCCCCGGGCTCTGGTGGAGGATCAGCGTGTAGATACCGTCGCGCTTCTTGTTGATCTCGTAGGCCAGCCGGCGCTTGCCCCAGCGCTGGACTTCCAGCACCTCGCCGCCCAGGTCCCGGATCCATTGCGACACGCGCTCGATCTCCTCGTTCACCCGGTTCTCGTCGAGCCCCGGCTCGAGGATGAAGGTCGTCTCGTATTTGGTCACGACTCGGGTTCCTCCCTGCGTATCTTGCGATTGAAGCGGTTCATGGCCGCGAGCGAGCCCTCGGCCACCCAGCACTCCACGGCGTCCGCCGCGCGCTCGAGCGCTTCGTCCACCACGGTCTCCTCCTCCACGTCGAACTCGTCCAGCACGTGCTCCCGCAGCCCGGCCGGGTCCCCTGCCGCGCCCACGCCGATGCGCAGCCGCGCGAAACCCGACCCCACGACCTGCTCGAGCGACTCGAGCCCGCGGTGTCCGCCGCTGGAGCCCGAGACCCGCAGCCGCAGCCTGCCGACCGGCAGGTAGACGTCGTCCACCACGACCAGCATCCCGGCCAGGTCGAGCGCGTGACGCGCCCGCCACGCCTCGAGCGCCGCGCCGCTCGCATTCATGTACGTGAGCGGCATGAGCAGGTCCACGATCCCGCCCGCCCGCTCGGCGCGCCAGGCCCGCCAGGTGTCGTGCTCCCCGGCCGGCGTGGCGCCCCAGCGCCCGACCAACCGCTCCAGCACGCGCCACCCCACGTTGTGCCGGGTGCGCGCATAACGCGGACCCGGATTGCCGAGACCGAGCACCAGCGCCACGGGCCGCTACTTCTCCCTGGCCCCCTTGCCTTCCTTGCCGCCCTTGCCTTCCTTGCCGCCCTTGCCTTCCTTGCCTTCCTTGCCTTCCTTGCCGCCCTTGCCCTCTTCGGCCTCGTCCTCTTCCTTCTTGCCCTTGGCGATGACCTCGGGCTCGGTCGGCGTGGCACCGGCCACCGCCGCCGCGGCCGCCACAGCCTCCTCGGCCGGCTTCTCCTCGACGTGCACCGTCGGCGGCACCACCGTCGCCACCGTGACGTCCGCGTCCGTGACGATGGTCACCTCGGGCGCCGAGATCGCGCTCACGTGCACCGAGTCGCCGATATTGAGGGCCGTGACGTCCACCTCCACGAACGGCGGGATCGCCGTCGGCAGGCAGCGCACCTTCAGCTCGCGCAGGATGGGCTCGAGGATGCCGCCGCCGTCCTTCACGCCCACCGGGGTGCCGACCAGGCGGATGGCCACCTCGACCTCGATCGTCTCCGTGAGCGAGATGCGCAGGAAGTCGAGGTGAATGATGTCGTGGGAGACCGGGTCGTACTGCACGGCGCGGATGAGGGCGGTGTGCTCGCCCCCGTCCAGCCCCAGGCCCATGATGGGGTTGCCGCCCTGCTTGCGGACCGCCAGCTCGAACTCGCGCGCGGACACGCTCAGAGCGACCGGCTCTTCGCCGTGTCCGTAGAGCACTCCCGGGATCAGGCCGGCCGCCCGCGCCTTGCGGGCGCCGCCCTTGCCGATGTCGTCCCGGCGCGTGCCGGTCAGTGGGATGACGGGCATTCAGATTCCTCCTTCAAGCGGGGCGAGCCCCGCGTCCATCGCGCCTCGACCCTGGGCCCGCCGCAGCGGGCGCCCAGCGGGCCGGGCGCGCGTTCAGACGAACAGCGAACTGAGCGAGCGCTCCTCGTGGATGCGCGCCACCGCCTCCCCCAGCAGTCCGGCCACCGAGAGCTCGCGCACATTGGGGCCGAGCGAGTCCGGGGGATGGCAGATCGTATCGGTGACGACCAGCTCCCGGATGGGCGACTTCTCGATGCGCGCCATCGCCCCCGGGGCGAAGATGCCGTGGGTCACGCCCGCGTAGACGTCCTTCGCGCCGTGGTGGCGGACGGCCTCGGCCGCCTGGCACAGCGTGCGCGCGGTGGTCACCAGGTCGTCGAAGAGCACCACGTTATGCCCCTCGACCTCACCGATGATGTTCATGACCTCGACCGCGTCCGGCTTCGGGCGGCGTTTGTCGACCAGGCCCAGCTCGGCCCCGAGGCGCTTGGCGTAGGCGCGCGCCATCTTCACGCTGCCGATGTCCGGCGCCACGACCATGGGGTTGGAGATCTCCTTCTGGATGAAGTAGTCGATGAGCACCGGCGCCGCGTACAGGTGGTCGAACGGGATGTCGAAGAAGCCCTGGATCTGCGCGCTGTGCAGATCCATCGTCAGCGCCCGGTCGGCCCCGGCCACCGCGATGAGGTTGGCCACCAGCTTGGCCGAGATCGGCGCGCGGGGCTGGTCCTTGCGGTCCTGCCGGGCGTAACCGAAGTACGGGAGCACCGCCGTCACCCGGCGCGCCGAGGCGCGCCGGGCCGCGTCCAGCATGACCAGCAGCTCCATCAGGTTGTCCGCGGGCGGCGCCGTGGCCTGGACGATGAAGACGTCGCCGCCACGGATGTTCTCGTTGAACTTGACCGACACCTCCCCGTCCTCGAAGCGCGACACCGTCGCGTCCCCGAGCGGAACGTTCAGCTTCTCGCAGATGGCCTGTGCCAGGCTGTGGCTGGCATTCCCCGAAAAGATCCGGCAGGGATCCAAGTCGCTCTACTCCCGGCTAAGAGATCGAGGCGCCCGCGGCCTCACCGGACCGCGGAGAGAACAGGTGGAATCAGGACGTGAACGAACCGAGCGAAGCACGAAGCCGACCGAAGCAGGGGCAGCCGCCAGGCGCCGCCCGAGCAACGCTGGACAGCCAGCCGGGGCGGGGCCAGATGCAAGGCGGCGACCGAGGGACGCTGGGCAGCCAGCCGAGGGCGGGGCAGCTGCAAGGCGGCGACCGAGGGACGCCCGCAGACGTATCGGAGGATACGTCGAGGACGTCCCGACCGAGCCAACGCAGCAGATGCCCTGCCCTCGGCTGGCTGGGGCGGGAGGATTCGAACCTCCGTATGCGAGAGCCAAAGTCTCGTGCCTTACCGCTTGGCCACGCCCCACCAACAGAACGGGATTTCCGTCGCGGTCCGTCCCTCGCAGTCGCGAAGTCGGGGTGGATGGCTACTGGCCCAAAGAGACACAGCTAGAGGAGAAGCGCAGGAAGACTAGCGGGGGCACCGGCTCGAGTCAAACGGGGGTGGGCCCCCCGGACACCGGCCCCGGCGGAGGACGCGGGCGTCGGGGCGCCCGCTCGAGGATCAGTAGAGCTGGGGCTCGGACTCGACCGGGGCCCTGTGGACCGGCGAGGGGTGCTTCAGCTCGCTCTCGTACTCCGCCATCACCCGTTCGGTCAGGTACTTGCGCGTCACGTCATTGATCGGGTGGGCCAGATCCTGGTGCTGGCCATCGGGCCGCTTGCGGCTTGGCATGGCCACGAACAGGCCACTGTTGCCATTGATGACCTTCAGGCCCCGGATGACGAACGAGTCGTTCAGAGTGATGCTGACGAAGGCCTTCAGCTTGTCGTCGTTTCGCAGCGAAATCCGCACCTCGGTGATCTCGATCATCGTGTCGCCTCGGACCCTTCCCTGAGGGGGAGCACCGACTGCCTGCGTGCCACCGTCCGACCGCTAGAGAACTCGACTCCTGTCGAGCACCCCACCCGACGTCCCTGCCGCTCGGCCAGCTAGGACAGTCTCCTGATCCAGCACCCCCTTCCGGCAGAGCGGACGACGTACAGCGCCTCGCTCCCCCTGAAGCGGTCGAAGAAACATCGTGCGAAAGCGCGACCCTCGAGCAGACCGAACACGGCCGACCCGCTGCCGGTCAGGTGAGGTTCACGAACACCCGCCTCGCGTAACCTTGCGCAGAGGTCGACGAAATCCGGCATCCTCGGCCCGAGCACCTCCTCGAACGAGTTGCCCAGACGCAGAGCCCGGTACGGCCACAGCTCCATGCCCCCTGCGGCTTTGGCGAATCTTAGTTTGCCCTTCCACCGTGTCAAGCCATATCTCGACCGGTCGATCTGCCGGAAGGCCCCCGCGGTCGGCACCCGCCAGCGTGGCACCGCGATGACCGCCCGGAACGGCCGGCCCGGTTTCAGCCGGGTGAGCCGCTCACCCCGGCCCAACCCCAGGGCCGTCCCCCCGAGGAGCGCGAAGGGGACGTCCGAACCCAGTTCCGCCCCCAGGGTCAGCCGGTCGGCCGGCGGGACACGCACTCCGTAGAGCGCGAAGACCGCGACCAGCGCGGCGGCCGCATCGGCGCTGCCGCCGCCGAGACCGGCTTGCGCGGGGATCCGCTTGGTTAAGTGCAGATGAACACCGCCCTCGATGCCGGCGTACCGGACGGCCAGGCGCACGGCCCGCAGGGCGAGGTTGCCGGGGCCCGCCGGCACTGCCGCGCGAGCGCGCGCGGAGAGCGCACCGCGGGCAGCCACCTCCTCGTGGCGCACCTCGAGGCTGAAGCCGCGCCTGCGCCGCTCGGCCACGAGCGTGTCCGCCAGGGTCACCGACTGGAAGATGGTAGCCAGCTCGTGGAAGCCGTCCGGACGCCGGGGCCCGACCGCCAGCCCGAGGTTGAGCTTGGCGCGCGCCTCGACCCGGACCCGGCGCGGCAGGCTCATCCCCGGGTGTAGAGGATGAGGACGACCGTCACCAGGTAGAGGAGCACGCAGAGGATGAGCGGCCGGTCGGTGAGCAGCACCTGCGAGGGATCCTCGGTGGTCTCGGAGGCCCGCACCAGGTACAGGTAACGGAAGATGCCGTAGGTCACGAACGGCACGGTGTAGAGCAGGGCCTCGGTGTTGAACTTGGCCACCGTGGCGGGCCAGATGGTGTAGAGCGCGTAGCCCATGATGCTGGAGGCCGCCGAGACCACCAGCAGCCCGTCGAGCAGCGCGGGCGTGTAGTGCGCGAGCACCGGCCGGCGCCGCCCGATGTCCTCGCCCGAGTTCGTCAGCTCGCGGCGGCGCTTCGCCAGCGCCAGGAACAGCGCCCCGAAGAAGGTGCACACCAGCAGCCAGGGCGACAGCGCGGTCTCGGGCGAGAGCGGGCGCAGCAGCTCGACCCCGGCGATGGCCCGCAGCACGAAGCCCAGGGCGATGAAGAACACGTCGAGCAGGACCTGGTCGCGCAGGCCGTGGCTGTAGACGAAGTTCATGACCAGGTAGGCCGCCGCCACGATCGAGAACAGGGGGCCGAGCCAGGCCGACAGCGCCCCGACGACCAGCAGCAGCACCACCGCCGCCGCCCACGCCGCCGGGACCGGCAGGCGGCCCGAGGCGATCGGGCGCTCGCGCTTCTTCGGGTGCAGCCGGTCCTGCTCGACGTCGCGCAGGTCGTTGAGCAGGTAGACCGAGCCCGCCAGCAGCGAGAAGGCGACGAATCCCGCGGCGGCCCGCAGCAGCAACTCGGGGTGGCCGGCCTGCTGCGAGAAGATCACGCCGGCGAACAGCAGCAGGTTCTTCGACCACTGCCGCGGCCGCAGCTCCTTGATGAGGGCCCCGATCACCGGCGGGCCGACTTCTTCCGCGCCGGGAACAGCGCGCGCTCGACCAACTCGCACAGCACGTGGCCCATGGCGATGTGCCCCTCCTGCACCCGCGGGGTCGAGTCGCTCGGCGTGACCAGCGCGAGATCGCACAGGGCGGCGAAGTCCCGGCCCCTGAGCCCCGTCATCCCGACGACCGTCATGCCCTGCTGGTGGGCCACCTCGATCGCGGCCACCACGTTCGGCGACTTGCCGCTCGTGCTGATGGCCACGAGCACGTCCCCCGCGACCCCGAGGCCCTCGAGCTGGCGCGCGAACACCCGCTCGAAACCGTAGTCGTTGCCGATGGCGGTGAGCGCCGAGCTGTTCGTGGTGAGCGAGACCGCCGCGAGCGCCGGCCGCTCCGCCAGGTAACGGCCCGACAACTCGGCCGCCAGGTGCTGGGCGTCCGCCGCGCTGCCGCCGTTGCCGCAGAAGTAGACCGTGCCACCGGATTCCAGCGAGGCCACGACCGCTTCGGCCGCCTCGGCCACCGCGCGCGTGGCATGGCGCTCCAGCCGCGCGAGCGAACGGCCCGCCGCGCGCAGCCCGGCGCGCGCGTCGCGCTCCAGCCAGCCGGTCCGAGGTGTCCGCTTCCTGCGCTTCGCTGCCACCTGCTTCTTCACGGATTCCTCCCGGTTCCGCCGGCCGTGGCCGCCAGGTGCCGCTCCACGGCATCCTGCCACGCCGGCATGCGCCAGCCGGTCACCTGCTCGAAGGACCCGTTCCCGAGCACCGAGTAGGCCGGCCGCTTCGCCGGGCGCGGGAACGACGCCGTGTCGGTGCGCTCGAGCGGTACGCCGAGACCCGCGCGCGCGAGCGCGTGAGCCGCCAGCTCGTACCAGGTGCAGTCGCCCGAGTTGGTGCAATGGTAGGTCCCGGACGGTCCGGCGGCCACGAGCCGCAGCAGCCCCTGTGCCAGGTCGCGCGTGAAGGTGGGCGAGCCGCGCTGGTCGTCCACGACCCGCAGCCGCTCCCCCGCGCGCGCCCGCGCCAGGATCGTGTCCACGAAGTTGCTCCCGCCCGGGCCGAACAGCCACGAGGTGCGCACGATCACGGGGCGCGGGTGGACCTCGCGCACCGCCTGCTCCCCCGCCCACTTCGAGGCCCCGTAGACCGACTGCGGGCTCGCGGCGTCGGACTCGCGGTAGGGGCTGCTGGCGGCGCCATCGAAGACGTAGTCGGTCGAGAGGGCGAGCAGCGCCGCCCCCGCCCCCGCGGCCGCGAGCGCCGCGTGGCGCGCGCCCAGGCCGTTCACCCGGAAGGCCTCGTCGCGCCGGGCCTCGCAGTCGTCCACCTTCGTGAACGCCGCCAGGTGGAACACCCAGTCCGGGCGGAAGCCCTGCACCGCGCGCTGCAGCGGCTCGAGGCGGGTCACGTCCAGCTGCGGCAGGTCCAGGCCCAGCGCCGCGTGGCCGGCCGCCGCCAGCGCCGGCATGACCGCCCGGCCCAGCATGCCGGCCGCGCCCGTGACCAGCACCCTCACGAGAGCTCCAGCCGGCTCGAGTCCCCGAGCATGAGCCGGTGCGCGCGCGGGCGCGATTCCTTGCCGCAGACCACCACGTCCTTGCCGATCAAGCTCGACTCGATCCGCCCCGGGATGTCCTCGATGCGGCTGCGCTCGAGCACGATCGAGTGCTCGATCTCGCAGCGCGACAGCACCACGCCGTCGGCGAGCGAGGTGAAGGGCCCGACGTAGGAATCGCTGATGCGCGCGCCCGCGCCGATCACCAGCGGCCCGCGCAGGCGCGAGCGCTCGATCACGCTGCCCGGCCCGATGGCCACACCGCCCTCGATCTCGGTGGCCGCGTCCACCTCGCCCCGGATGTCGGTCTGCAGCCCCATCAGCATCATCCGGTTGCCTTCGAGCATGTCCTCGACCTTGCCGGTGTCCTTCCACCAGCCCTTGATGACGTGCGAGCGCACGCGCCGGCCCGAGTCGATGAGGTACTGGATGGCGTCGGTGATCTCGAGCTCGCCGCGCCGGCTCGGACGGATGGCCTTCACCGCCTCGAACACGCAGGCGCTGAACAGGTAGACGCCCACCAGCGCCAGGTCGGAGCGCGGCTGCTTCGGCTTCTCCTCCAGCCGCACCACGCGGTCGCCCTCCAGTTCGGCCACGCCGAACTCCCACGGGGTCTTCACGTGGGCCAGCAGGATCTGCGCATCGGGCTTCTCGGCCTCGAACTCGCGCACGAAGGGCGTGACGCCGTCCTTGATGAGGTTGTCGCCCAGGTACATCACGAACGGCTCGCCGCCCATGAAGTCCTCGGAGATCTTGACCGCGTGCGCCAGCCCGAGCGGCGCCTCCTGCTCGATGTAGGTGACGTCCAGGCCGAAGGCCGAGCCGTCGCCCACCGCGTGGCGGATCTCGGCCTGGCTGTTCACCATGACCGTGGTGCGCTCGCCCGTGCGCGGATCGGGCTGGAGCATCTCGCGCGGGTCGCTCACCACGATGCCGACCTCGCGGATGCCGGCGTCGCGCAGGGCCCCGAGGCCGTAGAACAGCACCGGCTTGTTGGCCACCGGCACGAGCTGTTTGGCGGCGGTGTGCGTGATCGGCCGGAGCCGCGTGCCGCGGCCGCCCGCCAGTACCAGGGCCTTCATCGCAGATCCCCTCCCCCGGAGTCCACCGTCCCTACGCCAGCGCCAGCGCCAGCAGCCGCCGCGCCTCCTCGAGCGCCGCCTCGAGCTTCGCCGCGTCCTTCCCGCCGGCCAGCGCCAGGTGCGGCTTGCCGCCCCCCGAGCCACCGGTCACCTGCGCCACTTGCTTGACCAGGTCCGCGGCGCTGAGCTTCTTCTCCTTCACCAGGTCGTCCGTCACCGCCGCCAGGAAGGTCAGCTTGCCGCCGCCCTGCAGCGCCAGCACCGCCGCCCCGCGCCCGAGCTGGCCGCGCAGCCGGTCGGCCGCCTCGCGCACCGCGTTCGTGTCGGCCTCCGAGCGCACCTCGGCCACCACCCAGCACCCGCCCGGCGCCCGGGTCGCGTCCTTCACCAGCTTCTCCATCTCCGCCTCGAGCCCGCCCTTGTGAGCCTCGGCCTGGGCCTTCTTGAGCCGCTCCAGCTCGGCCTTGAGCTTCTCCACCTGCTCGGCCAGCCCCGCCGGGCTGCTCTGCAGCAGGCCCGCCACGCGCTGGAGCGTCTCCGCCTGCTCGCGCGCGAAGCGCAGCGCCTCGTGTCCGCAGAGCGCTTCGATGCGGCGCACGCCGCTGGCGATGGCCGAGTCCGAGACCAGCCAGAACGCGCCGATCTCGCCGGTGCGCGAGACGTGCGTGCCGCCGCACAGCTCGAGGCTCGGCTCGATGCCCCGCTCCGGCACGCCGGCGGTGGTGACGAGCCGCACCTCGGCGCCGTACTTCTCGCCGAACAGCATCATCGCCCCGAGCGTCTTCGCCCGCTCGATCGGCAGGACCTCCCAGCGGACCTCGCGGTCGGCCAGCACCCACTCGTTGACCCGCTCCTCGATGCGGGCGAGCTGCCCCGCCGAGGGCCCCTCGAAGTGCGTGTAGTCGAAGCGCAGCCGGTCGGGCGCCACGAGCGAGCCCGCCTGCCGCACGTGCTCGCCCAGCACCGCGCGCAGCGCCGCGTGCAGCAGGTGCGTGGCGGTGTGGTGGCGCATGGTGGGCAGCCGCTGCTCCGGCGCGACCTCCACGCGCAGCCCGCCGGCGGCGCCCGCCGCCAGCAGCGCCTCGCGCGTGCCCTCCGCGAACCGCGCGCGGTGCACCGTCGCCTCGCCCTCCCGGAAGACGTGGGCCAGCGCGGCACGCACGCCCGGGGCCTCGATCACGCCCTGGTCCGCCACCTGCCCGCCCCCCTCGGGGTAGGCCGGCGTGCGGTCCAGCACCAGGTCCAGCTCGTCTCCACGCGGACGCCAGCGGCGCAGCGTGGCCCCGTGGTAGTCCAGCGTCGCGTAGCCCAGGAACTCCGAGTCGGCCCCCGCCGTGACCTCGATCCAGGGCACGTCATCGCTGCCGCCCGGCTTCACGAACTTGCTGGCGGCGCGCGCCCGGGCGCGCTGCTCCTCCATCGCGCGCTCGAAGCCCCCGAGGTCCACCGCGACGCCGCGCCCGGCGGCGATCTCCCCGGTCAGCTCCACCGGGAAGCCGTAGGTGTCGTGCAGCGCGAAGGCATCGGCGCCGGCCAGCGTCCGGGCGCCGCCGGCGAGCAATTCCTCGAGGCGCGCGAGCCCGGTCTCGAAGGTCTGCGCGAAGCCGCTCTCCTCCTGTTCCAGCACGTGCAGCACGCGCCCGCGCTGCTCGACCAGCTCGCGGTAGTGGCCGCCGAAGACGGCGATCGCGCGCCCGGCCACCGGCGCGAGGAACGTGTGATGGATGGCGAGCCCCTGGTTCGAGCGCCCGCGCGTCACCGCCCGGCGCAGCAGGCGCCGCAGCACGTAGCCCGCGCCCTCGTTGCCGGGCAGCGCGCCCTCGGCGATCGCGAAGGTGAGCGCGCGCACGTGGTCCGCGATGATGCGGGCGTCGCGCACCGCGGCCCCGCCCGTCGCGCGGCGCTCCGACTGGCCCAGCACCTCGCCCACCAGCGGCGCGAACACGTCGGTCTCGAAGATCGAGCTCTTCCCCTGCACGATGAGCGACAGGCGCTCGAGCCCCATGCCGGTGTCGATGCCCGGGCGCGGCAGCGGCTGGAGCGACCCGTCCGCCTGGGCATCGAACTGCGGGAAGACCAGGTTCCAGAACTCCATGAAGCGGTCGCCGTCGTCACCGGGCACCGCGCCCCAGAACGCCCCCGCCGGCAGGGAGCCGGGCCGCTCCGCGCCGAGGTCGAAGTACATCTCGCTGCTCGGCCCGCACGCGCCGCGGCCGCCCGCCGGGCCCCAGAAGTTGTCCTTGCGCCCGAGTGCGACGATGCGGCTCTCCGGCAGCCCGACCTTCCTCCACAGCGCGATGGCCTCGTCGTCGCGCGGCAGCTTGCCCTCGCCGGCGAAGACCGAGGCGTGGATGCGCTCCGGCGGCAGGCCCAGCACCCGGGTCACGAACTCCCAGGCGAAGGCGATCGCCTCCTCCTTGAAGTAGGCGCCCTGCTCGCGTGGGCCGAACGAGAAGTTGCCCAGCATCTCGAAGAAGGTGTCGTGCCGCGGCGTGAGGCCGACGTTCTCGAGGTCGGTCAGGCGCAGGCACTTCTGCACCGAGGTGGCGCGCGTGTAGGGCACGTCGTCCGTGGCCGAGTAGTAGGGCTTGAACTGCACCATGCCGGCGGTGGTGAAGAGCAGCGTCGGATCGCCCATCGGCACCAGCGGCGAGGACGGCACCACCGTGTGCCCGCGCTGCTCGAAGAAAGCCAGGAAGGCCTGGCGCAGGCCGGCGGCGGTCGCGGGAGGCGTGGTGGGGTTCGGCGGCGGGGTCATCCGTTCTCCGAAGTCGGTGGCGCGCACGGGCCCGGAAGCCATGGCCACGGCGGCCGGATCACGCGGCCGCAGGCTTCGGGCGTCGAAGCGGCGGACTATACAGGAAGGCCGCCCGGTCTCTGAACCGGGGCCCCGGGCGATCGGCGCTGCCCGGCGCGGGGGGGCGGGCAGGGATGGCTGAAGGACGGCCAATCACCCACACGCTCGCCGACCCGCCTTCGGCGGGTGCCCGGCCATCCCTGCCCGCCCCTGTGCCCATGCCGGCGAGGGCGGCGCCGCGGGCCCGGCCACCCCCTCCACGCGAAGACCCACGAGCTTCACCAAGGGGCCCGGTCCGGCTTCCCGCCCTTCAGTAGATGTTCCGGCCCACCAGGTCCCGCCGGTCCAGCGGGTCCTTGAGGACTTCCAGGACCACCTCGAGGTAGAGGGCGGGGAAGATGAAGGCCAGGTACTTCTCCCAGCGCCGCGGGGCCCGATTCGCCAGGAAGGCGATCCCCAGCACCTTGTACAGGTCCGTGAACCAGAGCTTGTGGCGCCGGATCCGGAACAGGCCCGAGCCCTCGAGCGCATGGAAGGTGATCCAGCCCAGGTGGTGGAAGTGCTCCAGGTCCCCGTAGGAGAGCTGGGAGCTGTAGTGCGGGGTGATGATCCTGACCGTGCTCCCGGGCTTCGCGATGCGGTGCACCTCGTTCATGAGGTGGAGCGGACGCGCGACGTGCTCGATCACGTGGGACATCTCGATGTGGTCGAACGTGTCCGCTTCGAACGGGTACGGGTAGGCGTTGAGATCGTGCACCACGTCCACGTGAGGCGCCGGCCGCAGGTCGAGACCGACCGACCCGGGGAGCTTCGTGCGCGGCCCGCAGCCGAGATCGAGCGTTTTCATGGACTCCCTTCTCCCTGGTCGAGACCCCGGGCGGCCCCGGGGCGCCTCCGGCCACACTACTCCTCCGGCGCCGCCTCCTCCGGCAGGTCCAGCGCGCGGCGGATGACGTCGCCGTCGAACCCGCGCCGGGCGAGCAGGGCATAGAGCCGCTGGCGGCGCTGGCGCGGTTCGAGCCCCCGGGTGCGCCGCTCGGCCTGGGCGAGCACCTTGCGCGCGGCCGCCACCTCGTCCATCCCGCCCTGCTCCGCGTCGAGCCGGGCGGCCGCCGCCCCGATGTCCTCGGCGCCCACGCCCCGCGCGCGCAACTCCTGCTCGATCCGGCGCGCCCCCGCCGAGCGGCGCGCCCGGCGCCCGGCCATGAAGGCCCGGGCGTACTCGAGGTCGTCCACCAACCCCACGCCGGCGAGCCGATCGAGCACCTCGCCGGCCGTCGTCCCGGCGTAGCCCTTGTCACGCAGCCGCCGCTCGAGGTCCGAGCGCGTGCGCCGCTGGCGCTCGAGCAGCCGCAGCGCCGCCTCGCGGCAGGCCTCGAGGTCGGTCGAGCGGTCGGCCTCCGGGAGCCGGGCGGGCGGGCGGGCGCGCACGCTCAGTAGACCCCGGGCAGGAGACGGGCCGTGCGCGCCGCGTAGTCGCGATACTCGTCGCCGAAGCGCGCGACCATGAACGCCTCCTCGACGTCCATCCGGCGCTTGAACATCCAGAAGACCAGCGGCAGCAGCGCCACCGCGGGCACGCTGCGGAACACCCCGGCGAAGCCCACGTCCATGAGCAGGATCCCCAGGTACGAGGGGTGCCGCACGCGCGCGTAGAACCCGGTGGTGGTGAGCGTGTGATCCGGCTGCAGCGCGACGACCGACGCGAAGCGCCGGCCGAGGGCGAGCATGGGCCCGAGCCTCAGCGCCACGCCCGCGGTCAGCACCACCAGGCCCGCCCAGCGCGTGACGTCCCCGCCCTGCATCACCCAGAGGTCGCGGGCGTCCAGGTAGGGCATCGCGTAGGCGGTGAACAGCGAATGGAAGACCAGCAGGGGGAAGAACGGCCGCCAGTCCGGCGCGTGCTCGAGCCCCTTGCTGCGCCCCGAGGTGCTGAAGGTCATGACCGGGATCATGATCAGGTGGAGCACGATGACGCCGACCCGCACCGGGCTGGCGACGAAGCCCGACCAGCTCCCCCAGGCCAGCACCATGAGCAGCAGGAAGAGCAGCACGTTGAGCGGGATGCCCAGGAGCTGGCGCCAGGGCGGCAGCGCGGAGCGGCTCATCGAGCGGTCTCCCGGCCGCGCGCGGAGGGCGCCCTGGCCGCAGCGGACGCAGGCGGCGGCGCCGGCGGGGACGCAGCCGCTGGCGCCGCCGGGTCGGCCAGGCGGAAGACCTTGAACTTGCCCACCGAGCCCGCCGGCACGAGGCGCGGGCAGACGTCGGCGCGGGCCTCGAGCGCGCGCGAGTCGGAGACCAGGTAACGCGCCCCCTCGGCCACCATCGTGGCGAACTCCGCCGCGCTCACCTCGGCGGTCGCCGACCAGCCCTTTCGGTGCATGGAGTAGAGGTAGATGCTCGGCGATGCGTCGCTGGCCGCGATCACCAGGGCCGAGCGGTCGGGGATGAGCGCGGGCAGGCGGGCCTCCATGGACGCCAGGTCGGGGTCCAGGTGCGCGCGCTCGAAGCGCGACAGCGCGCGCCAGGGGCCGACGACCGCCGCGGCCGCGACCAGGGCGACCAGGACTGCGGTGGCGGCCCGCGACGGCGACGACGCCAGGCGGTGCAGGCCCACGGTCACCAGCAGCACGAGCGGCAGCAGCACGGGCGTCATGAAGTAGTCGTGCATGCCGAGCATGGGGAGGATGGTCGACCCGTACGCGACCAGCCCCAGCGCGCAGGCGATGAGGACCGGCCCCAGCAGCCTGGGCCCGGTGCTCCGCACGCTCGCGAGCCCGATCACGACCAGCGCGAACTGGGGATAGCTGACGTAGACCTCGGGCAGCCATTGGAGCAGCACCTTGCGGACGATGCCCGGCACGATGGCGAGCGGATAGGGGAACTTCGTGCCGAGCAGGAAGTCCCAGTTCTGGTGCGCCTCGCTCAGGTGACGGGCCCAGAGGTACCAGGCCGCGACCGGCAGGAGCCCCAGGCTCACCGACAGGATCGCCAGCGCGCGGCGGCGGGCATCGGCCCGGCGCAGGCCCTCGAAGAGGATCAGGGCGGCCGCGGGCCAGAGGGCGGCGG
>Ga0315276_10000229_pt1 | contig 47114 bp, 48 predicted proteins | sample YL17G05_0_MG_FD_204542 | JGI IMG/M metagenome (GOLD analysis project Ga0315276, IMG submission 204542) | Sediment microbial communities from Yellowstone Lake, YNP, Wyoming, USA - YL17G05_0 | ecosystem: Environmental > Aquatic > Freshwater > Lake > Sediment | place: USA: Wyoming | collected...
CACCCCTTTCTTCCGGTATAGTATACCAGAGTTAAGTGTTGCGCTAGTAACTAGAGCCCAGGAAGTCGCTTCGGCGGGCCACAGGATCCCGCCGTAACATGATGTCGTAAAAATTTCTATTCGGTCCCCTTAGTAAAATTTTTCGCCTCCTATGAGCGGCGAATATTTTACGGGTGACACGGCCGAGCCTTTTTTCATAGAAGAGGCGGTCCGGGGTGGGGCTTATCACGCCCTGCCAGTGCTGCATTCTAGAGTCTAGGGTACGCGCAAGAGTCGGACACAGCCTCTTATAGAAATAAAGGCGAGGCTGTGGCAGGACCCGTAAAATATTCGGTGCGAAAAATTTTACACCTTCGCGCAGAGGTTCGCCATCTCTATCGCGGATAGCGCGGCGTCGCGGCCCTTGTTGCCGTCTTTCGTCCCCGCGCGCTCGATCGCCTGCTCGAGGTTATCGGCGGTGATGACGCCAAAGATGCACGGCGTGCCGGTATCTAGCGATATCTTTGCCACACCCTTCGCTGCTTCGCTCGCCACGAACTCGAAATGCGGCGTCGCGCCTCTTATGACGGTGCCGAGACATATCACGGCATCATACTTCTTCGATTTCGCCATCTTCAGGGCGATCACCGGTATCTCGAACGAACCCGGAACCCACACGACATCGATCGTATTCTCCTGGACGCCGTGGCGGCTCAAGCTATCGATGCAACCCTCGAGCAGTTTCGCTGATATGAACTCGTTGAACCGCGATATCACCACGCCGAACTTCTTCCCCTTCGCCATCAAGTCTGCCTTTATAACGTTTGCCATGTTTCTCCCCTCCCTTATTTTACACTCTTCGCCTTGACCTTTACACTTTTATATCGTGCCCCAGCTTCTCTTTTTTCGTCCTGAGGTACCTCCTGTTAGTGCTCGTCGGAGCAATGCTGAGCGGTATGCGCTCGACCACCTTCAGGCCGTATCCTTCGAGCCCGACTATCTTCTTCGGGTTGTTCGTAAGCAGCCTTATATTCTTAAGCCCCAGGTCGGCAAGGATCTGCGCCCCTATCCCGTAATCCCTCAGGTCAGCCTTGAATCCGAGCGCCGTATTGGCCTCTACGGTATCGAGCCCCTTATCCTGAAGTTCATAGGCCTTCAATTTGTTCGCCAGGCCTATCCCGCGCCCTTCCTGCCTCATATATAGTATGACGCCGCCCTTCTTCGATATGAGTCGCATCGCACTCTTCAGCTGTTCTCCGCAATCGCACCGCTTAGAACCGAATACATCGCCGGTGAGGCACTCGGAATGGACCCTGACGATCGTGCCGTCTTTACGGGGCGAGCCCATGATAAGGGCGAGATGGTGGTAGGCGTCCGTAACCGATTCGTATACATAGACCTTGAACTTGCCGAACTCCGTAGGTATCTCGGTCTCGGCTATCCTTTTGACGAGTTTTTCGGACCGCCTCCTGTATTCTATGAGGCTTGCTATCGTGCATATCTTCAGAGCGTGCTGCCCGGCGAATTCCAGCAGGTCCGGCGTGCGCGCCATCGTCCCGTCGTCCTTCATTATCTCGCAGATGACGCCCACCGGATATGCGCCGGCAAGTTTTAAGAGATCGACGCAGGCCTCTGTGTGGCCGGCCCTGACCAGGACGCCGCCTTCATTGGCGCGCAGCGGGAAAACATGCCCGGGCGTTACAATGTCGCCGGCCTTAGCGCGGGGGCTGGCAAGCAGGTTTATAGTATGCGCCCTGTCGTGAGCCGAGATGCCGGTAGTTATACCGTGCTTCGCGTCGCAGGATACGGCCCAGCCCGTCTTGTAAGGGTCGAGCACTCTCGCCGCCATCGGATGGAGGTCGAGCGAGTCCAGCCTCGAACCTTCCATCGGCACGCATATCAGGCCGCGGCCGTACCTGGCCATGAAGTTTATATCCGCGGGCTTCGTGAAGGCGCCTGCCATGATGAGGTCGCCCTCGTTCTCGCGGTCCTCGTCGTCGATGACGATGACCATCTTTCCGGCCCGCAGGTCCTTCAGTATCTCTGGGATCGTGTTGAGTTTCATGCCATTCAGCCTCTGCTTTGCGCTCTTACATCCGCCTTCGGCGGATGTTTTGAGCACCTATGACTTATGTCACTTCGTTCCATAAATCATGCGCTCAAAACAAAAAACCCCGAATCTTCCTTCGGGGTCACGATATACGAACGGCGAAATATGAACGGTTATCGCCGAAAACGTCTTCTTCCATCCCGCCTATTCCGCCTTTATGGCGGATCCGCCTATGGCGGAACGGTCGGCACTTGAATTTCACAAGTTCTGCCCCGCATGAAGATGCGCAGGCTCGCGGGCTGGGCCGGCCCGTTGGGCCGTCCTCACCGCCGGCTGAGGGATTGCACCTCACCCCGAAGACGCCTTTTATTATACAGGTTCCGTCTCTCATGTCAATCCATTTCTGACCCTGCGGCGGCTTTTCAATTGACAGGGGCGCATAGGTATGTTAGCCTTATAATAAAAAGGGGGTAATCATATGAAGAAAGCCATTGCGCTCTCACTGGCAGCTGTATTCTGCCTTGTAACCACAGGGATCTCTTTTGCCGCGGAAAAAGAGGCTGTCAAACCGGCCGCCACTGCAATAGCTACCGGCCCGGCCAATGTGATGGCCGCCAAGCCGAAGCCGAGGGCGAGCATAAGCATGCTTTACGGCGCCCTCGTAAACATAGACAGGACCGACCCCGCGAAGATCAAGCTCGAAGTGAAAAACGAGGCCGACAATACCACGCATATCGTTGAATTGGCGCCAACCGCCAACGTGATAAAGGTGACCGATATATCCGAGCTGAAGCCCGGCGAGAACGTCAGGGTGATGGCGAGGAAGGTGGATGATAAAGAGGTCGCGATGAACGTCATGTTCGGCAAGATAAAAAAACCTGCACCCAGGCCGGCCCGCCCCATTGTGACGATGCCTCCGCCGGCGGCCGCCGCTAAAGAACAGGCCCAGAGTAAGGCCGCAGCGGCCGTGCCTTTGGCACAGAAGCAACCTAAAAAATAACGATGGAAAAAGAATCAGAGCGTATCCTCAAGGAAGAGCTGGCCAGGCTTGAGTGGGAGTTCTCTCTCTTGTACGAGATCTCGAACGCGATGAGGACTACCCTGAAGCTGGACCAGATATTGTACATCATCCTCACTGCCCTCACTTCGCATGAAGGGCTCGGCTTTAACCGGGCGATGCTATTCCTGGTCAACGACAAGGAGATCGTCCTCGAAGGCGTCATGGGCATCGGCCCCCACACGACCGAGGAGGCCGGAAAGATATGGCACGCCATATCCCAGAAGAAGATGACGCTCGATGATTTCATCGCCTCCTACGACGTATTCAAGAAAGACCCGGAATCCAAACTGAACCAGATCGTCAAGGGCATCAAGATACCCCTGCGCGAGGACATGGGGATACTGGCGCTGACGATACTGGAGGGCATGCCGTTCGAGATAACAAGCCATGAGGCGAAGAAGATCGTCGACCCCGAGATACAAAGAACCCTCAACACTGACTTCTTCGTCACGATACCGCTGAAGGCGAAAGACAAGGTCATAGGCGCGATACTGGTCGATAATGTATTCAATAAGAAGCCGATCACAAAGACGGACGTCAGGATGCTCGCGATGTTCGCAAGCCATGCGGGACTCGCCATAGAAAACTCCCGCCTCTATGAGGAGACTGTATACCTGTCCAATACGGACTGGCTCACGAAACTCTGGAACTACGGAAAATTCCATCAACATCTATCCCTGGAGCTGGAGAGGGCGAAGATGAACGATACTTCCTTAAGCCTCGTCATGATCGACGTCGATAACTTCAAGCATTACAACGACACGCTCGGCCACATGCGCGGCGACCAGGCGCTGAAGATGATATCCCTTGTCCTGCAAGGCAAGTCCAGGAAATGTGACATCACCGCGCGTTACGGCGGAGAAGAGTTCGGCATAGTCATGCCGAACACCTCAAAAGAGAACGCCAGGCTCTTCGCCGAACGGCTCAGGAACGAGGTGGAGAAGACTTTTGCCGATGAAGATGAAATAGACACCGCCCACAGGCTCACGATCAGCTGCGGTATAGCCACCTACCAGGAAGACGCCGAGAACAAGAACGAGCTCATCTCCCGGGCCGACCTCGCCCTCTACGAGGCAAAGCATGCCGGCAAGAACAGGACGTGCTTATACACGAAGGCGATGGGAGATAAGAGCTTTCCGAAAAATCGATAGGTTATTTTTTAAACGGACAGGCCTTCGGATAATTGCACCGGGGTCTCTTCTATGGGGACTTCTTCCGCCTTCGCAGGCGGCTTCTTCTTTTCATCGAGGAACTTCACCGAAACTATCTTAGACACGCCTCGCTCCTGCATGGTTATGCCGTAAATGATGTCCGCGAGCTCCATCGTGCGCTTGTTATGCGTGATGATGATGAACTGGGACATCTTGACGAACTCTCTCAGGACGTTCGCGAACCGCAGGACATTCGACTCATCGAGAGGCGCATCCAACTCGTCGAGGACGCAGAAGGGGCTCGGTTTGACCTTGAATACCGCAAAGAGCAGCGCGCATGCCGTGAGCGCCTTCTCTCCGCCCGAGAGGAGCATGAGGTTCTGCAGCTTCTTACCGGGCGGCCTGACTATGATCTCTATGCCTGATTCGAGTATGTCCTGCTCGTCTATCAGGACCAGCTCTGCCTGGCCTCCGCCAAAGAGCATCCTGAAGAAATTTTTGAACTCCACCTGGATCTTCTGGAACGTTTCGATGAAGAGGTCTTTAGTCGTCTTGTTTATCTTCTGTATCGCCTTCATGAGGGAGTCCTTGGCGTTCACCAGGTCTTCCTGCTGATGGACGAGGAAGGAATAGCGTTCCTCAAGCTCTTTATGCTCATCGATGGCAATCAGGTTAACCGGCCCCATCTTGTCGAGCCTCTCCCTAAGCTCCGCCACCTGGGCTTTGAGGGCCTCCCAGTCTATGCTGTCTTCTAATTCTAAGTGGAGCGTATCCAGGTCCTCTTTGTATGCCTGGAGTATCCTGTCCTTCATGTTCGTCTTCTTGTAGTTCAGCTCGGTCAACTTCACATCGAGGTCCCTGATCTGGTTCCTCATGCCTTCTATCTGGCCTTCCTTCTCTTTGAGCCCGACCTCGTTGAGACTGAGTGAGCCGCTCACTTCTGATCTGGAGGCCTCAATACTGGCCGAGCCCCTCGCAACAACCTTTAGATCACCGTCTATGGTCACATTCTGCGCTGTGAGGCTCTTTATCTCTTCCTCGAAGGCCCTCACCTTTTCTACCGACTCTTTAAGCAGGCCCTCTTTCGCATAAAGCGTCTCCTCAGCCTCGAAGAGGAGGCCGCCTTGCGTCTTTACGTTGTTCCTGACATTCTCCTCGTTCCTCTCGAACGACTGCAGCTCTGCCTTCAGCGTCGCTATGTCGAGCCCGGCCTTTTCCCGCTCACCCTTCTTTTCCGCGACGAGCGCCTGAGAGCTATCTATGAAGGCCTGCATTTCGGACTTCTCCTTCTCCAGGCCGTTCAACTCTGCGTTTAGAGATTCGCCTTTTGCGGTGAGCTCGTCTATGATCTGGTTTATCTCGCCGAGTTCCGAATCGAGAAGGAATATCTCGTCCTTAAACTTTCTCACGCCCTCTTCCTGCGAGTCTTTGCGCATCCTCACGTTCGCCAGGTTCAGGTCTTCCTGCCGCAGCGCCTGGTCGAGCGCTCCTATCTCGGCTTCGAGGGCTTTAGCAGCTTCGATCTTTTCGGTGTGCGCTGAGGCCAGAGAGATGGACCTCTCCTCTGCGCTTCGCATCTCGACCTTCAGGTCCTCCAGCCTCTCCCGCCTGCCTATGATGAGCGACTCTTCGCTGGCCGCGGAGCTTCCGCCCGAGACCTTGCAATTATCGAGCATCTGGCCAGACTTCGTGACGATCCTGGCTGCGCTGGAAGGGCCCAGGACCTTCATCCCTTCTTCCAGCGATTCCGCGATATACGAGTCTGCAAAGAAATGTTCGAGGACGGCGGTGAATCGCTCCTCTATCCTGACGAGATTCCTTAACGGAGTGATCTTTGGAGCGCTGATGCTGGTTCCGGCGATCCGGCGGGTCCTGGCGAGAGTTTCGAGCGATATGAAGCTCGCCTTTCCCAGGCGGCCTTCCTTTAGATGATTTATGGCATCTATCACATCGGCGTCTGTGGCGGTGATTATGACCTGCGCGTCGTCGCCCAGAAGCGTGCTCACGGCTTCCTCATAGCCCTTCTCGACCTTGATGAGATCGGCAAGGACGCCCAGGATGCCGCCGTATGAGCGGGCGTCTTCCGCGGTCCTGGCGAGCAGGGCCTTGACGCCACCCTTGAACCCTTCATGCCGCTTAAGGCTCTCTTCGAGCATCTCTATCTTCGACTTTGTCGCGGCCTTCCTGTTCTCTTCCCTGGCGAAATCGGCTTCCAGGCTCTTTATGCCCGAGAGAAGCTCCTCGCAGGACTTCCGTTTAATTTCCAGGCCGGCCTTGAGAGCCGAGGCCTTCTCCTCGATGGCCTTGAACTCTGAGGCGACCTCAGCGAGGGCTTTTTCAATAGTCTCGAGCTCTTTACCGACGTTATCTTTCTCTATCTCCAGCCTGCGCTGGCGCGCCTTCCTGTTCTGTATATCGGCGCTGAGCTTGATCAATTCGTTCTTTATCCTGGTCTCTCTCGCCAGATAGTCGACTATCTGCATCTTGAACGTCTTCACCTTAGTTTCGGTCTCTTCTATCTCCTTAAGGAGGCTGGCCTGGAGAAGATCCTTCTCTTCGACGGCCTTCTGTTTAGACGAACGTTCGGAAACGGCATCCTCCAGGGTCTTCTTCAGCTTGTCGACGAGCGCCTTTGCGTTCTGGATCTTCTCAGTCGCGGCATCTATCTCCTTTTTAAGCCCCTCCTGCAGCGCCGCGGCCTCCTCGATCCTCTCCCTGCCTATCTCTATCCTATGCTTGTTTATCTCGAGCGTGCCGGAGAGCTCCGAGAACTTACCCTTCAGCTCGGCTATCTTAGCGTTCACTTCGTTGAGCGACTGCCTGTATCCGGATATCGTCGCGGCAAGGGCTTTTATCTCAGCATCGAGTTCCCTCTCCCTGGACTTGTTGTCTTCGCTCTCGACGGCATATGTCGCGGCTTCCGTCTTCAATGCCTTATAATCGGAGAAGGAGAGCTTCATCTCCATCTCCTTCAGCTTATCGAAATCGACTTTGTACTTCTCAGCTTTCTTAGCCTGGCGCTCTATTGAAGTGATCTGGCGCTTCACTTCCAATATGATGTCGTTTATGCGCAGGAGGTTTTGCTCGGTCTGCTCGAGCTTCCTCATCGCCTCCTTCTTCTTCGACTTGTATTTCGTAATGCCGCTCGCCTCTTCGAAGACGTACCTCCTGTCCTCCGGCTTTGAGCTCAGTATGAGGTCTATCTTACCCTGCTCGATGATCGAATAGCTTTCGGTGCCTATGCCGGTCCCCATCAGGAGCTCTGAGATGTCTTTGAGCCGCACGGGGGTCTTGTTGAGGAGATATTCGGTATCGCCGGAACGGAATACGCGGCGCGTGATGGTGACTTCGTCGTAGTCTATGGGGAGTATGCGTTTTTCGTTGGAGAATGTGAGGGAGACTTCCGCGAAATTGATAGGCTCTTTGGTGTCGGTGCCGTTGAAGATGACGTCCTGCATGTTCGAGGCGCGCAGGGACTTTGCCGACTGTTCGCCGAGGACCCATCTGATGGCATCGGCGACGTTGGACTTTCCGCAGCCGTTCGGGCCAACGACAACGGTAACGCCCGGCTCAAAATTGAGCTTCGTCTTCTCGGCAAAAGATTTGAAGCCGACAAGCTCTAGCGATTTAAAGTACATAATATATTATGAGGCCGCCTGTATAAAGGGTATAAAACAGTATAAACGCGTATGAACAAAAGCGTGTAAAAGTATACCACATGGTTAGGAAAAAGTCAAGGCGGGTTGTTAGGAAAAAGTCAGCTTAAACGGCACTGCGGAGATCCTGCGGAACTTTACAATACGCCCTTTTGCCTCATCGTCTCTTTGAGTTTATCTACGCCTTCGAATCGTATGGAATCTATCCCCATGCGAATGGCCTCGCGAACGAGCTCTTCCCTGTCGTCTATATAGAGGAGTTTATTCCTCTCGCCCCCTGCCCGGCGTATCACATCATCGTATATTAGGCGGTCAGGCTTTATGGCGCCGACAGCGAACGATAAGATCAGTTCGTCGAATATCTCTATTATGTCGAATTTCCTGCGGATATGCTCGAAGTGCAGCCTGTTTATATTGGAAAGAAGGAAGAGCCTGTAGGACTTTTTGAGCTCGCGGGCTAGCTCGCACATACCGGCGTCTTCCCAGAAGATGTCGTTCCAGATGCTGACGAAATCCTTGTACGGGATCTTCACCCTAAGAAGCGCCGACGCCCTTTTGTAAAATTCGCGGGGCGATATAGCTCCCATTTCGAAATCCCTGGTGATCGGGGAATCGAAGAATAGGTCGTATATCTTCTTCGAGTCGAGCCTGAAGAGATTGGCGAATTTTTTTGCGGATATATTGTGGTCGAACCTTATGAGTGTGTTGCCCAGGTCGAAGACGATAAAGCCGTATCTCTTATCCATCGAAGCCTATTTTTTAACGACGGCCGAAATGCGGTGCATCGCATGCGGCTTCATCTTGGCGTGGCAGCGCGAGCTCGCGCCGAGCTCGATATCAGTTATGATGAAGAGTATGCTGAGTATGACGAGGCTTGCGGCGAGCGTATATCCGACGGTCCTTACGATCCCTTCCTCCCTCTTCGCCAGGATACAGAGTACATGGCTGAGGCCAAGCAATATGAAGAGCATGAACGTGCCCTGCCAGAACATCATAGACTACCTCCCGTTATTTATAGACGACCCTGATCATGCTCAGCCCCTTGGCCGGCATCGTGGGACCGCAATACCTTCTGTCCTTTTTACCGAGTATCTCCTTAACGCTACCGACGCTGTATTTGCCGCGCCCTACCTCGACTAGCGTGCCGACGATGTTGCGCGCCATGTTGTAGAGGAAGCCGTTCGCTTCTATATCAATATATACCAGGTCGCCGTTTTTTTCAATTTTAATCTTTTTTATCGTCCGGACAGCGTTCTTCTCCCTGTCGCCGTCCGTAGCCTGGAACGACTTGAAGTCATGCCTTCCGGCAAGGGACTTTGAGGCTCTGCGCATGCGGCCGACATCTATTTTATAGAAGACCTTGGCCGCATAGCGGCGCATGAACGGGTCGAGGAAATCGCTGTTCATTATCGTGTACCGGTAGAGCTTCGTCTTTGCGCTGCGCTGCGCATCGAACTTCGGGTGAGTCTCTTCGACACGGTATATGACGATATCTTTAGGCAATATGCTGTTGAGGGCCATCCGGATCCTCTCAAGCGGGATCTTCGAGCGGGTCTTGAAGTTGGCGACCTGGGCCATCGCGTGGACGCCGGCGTCTGTCCTGCCTGAACCGGCCAGATGCGAGCGCTCACCGGTGATCTTCCTGATGGCGGCCTCGATGACGTCCTGGATGGCCCTGCCGTTCTTCTGGGACTGCCATCCGGAGTAGTTCGTCCCGTCGTATCGTATTGTCAACTTTATGTTTCGCATAGCTCTCCGGGTCCTGCCACAACCGAGCCTTTATTTCCTTCGAGGCTGTGTCCCGAACCCTTGCACGTCAAGCCCTCGGATGGGTCCAACCCCACCCCGTACCGCCTCTTCCATGAAAAAAGGCTCGGTCGTGTCACCCACTCGCAGATTTTGCACCACCTTTACACGCCGAATCACAATTTACTCTTAAGCCGCACGAGTGATTCAATAAAATTTTTCGCACCCATGGGGTGGCGCGGACCGCCGGGGCGGGGCTGAAGAGGACGTTAAAAATTTTGATACCATATGCCGATATAGAAAAGGCCGGACAAACTTGTCCATAGCCTTACCTGTGGTCATGGTTGGACGGCCATCAAAATTTTTCGTAGTGAGCGAAGATGGCCAATCTGAGCGAACGTCCGCGAAAGCCCCACCCCGGCGGTCCGACAGCCAGTGGGGCGAAAAATTTTACTTTATCAGCTCTTCGGCGATCTGGATGGCGTTGAGGGCGGCGCCCTTGCGGATGTTGTCTGCGACTATCCACATCGAGATGCCGTTCTTTATCGACTCGTCCTGCCTGATGCGGCCGACCAGGGTATCGTCCTTCCCCTCTCCGTCGATCGGCATCGGGTAGACCTTATTCGCCGGGTCATCGACGACCTTAACGCCGGGAGCCTTCGCGAGGAGGCTCCTCACCTCATCCGGGGTGATGTGACGCTCGGTCTCGATGTTGACGCTCTCGGAGTGCGCGTAGAAGACGGGAACGCGCACGCAGGTGGCATTCACCATTATCGACTGGTCGCCCATTATCTTGCGGGTCTCATTGACCATCTTCATCTCTTCCTTGGTGTATTTATTGTCGCCGAAGACGTCGATCTGAGGTATGAGGTTGAACGCGATCTGGTACGGGAACTCTTTCACGGTCGGCTTCCTGCCGGCGACGAACTCTTTCACCTGCGATTCGAGCTCGAGGACCTTCGACTGCCCCGCTCCCGATACGGACTGGAAAGTGGTGACTACAATGCGCTTGATCTTCGCGGCCTTGTGGATCGGCCAGAGTGCGACTACCATCTGGATGGTCGAGCAGTTCGGGTTGGCGATGATGCCCTTATTCTCCCGTATCTTTTCGGCATTGACCTCAGGGACGACGAGCGGCACATCCTTATCCATCCTGAACGCGCTCGAATTGTCGACGCATACTGCCCCGGCCTTCACCGCGCTCGGCAGGAACTCGAGGCTCCTCGAAGCCCCGGCGCTCGCGAGCACGATATCTGTGCCCTCGAAAGAGTCATGCGTGAGGACCTCGACCGGATAGCGCTTACCGCAGAATTCGAGCTCTTTCCCCTTCGAACGGTCAGACGCCAGCATTCTGATAGAATTTATCGGGAATTTTCTCTCTTCGAGTATCTTCAGAAAACAGGTGCCGACCGCGCCGGTCGCGCCCATCACCGCTACGTTCACTTTTTTTTCCATATTAAACCCCACCCGCTACGAGGTCCCCGACCTCTTCAGTTGAATAACCCATCTTGCCTGCCGCAAGACTCTGGAGCTTGGTCGTGGCGACCTTTATCACAGAATCCTCAACGGCCTTTGCCGCCTCGTGCTCACCTACAGTATCAAGGAGCATCCCGGCCGCGCATATCGCCGCCAGCGGATTGATGACATGCTTGCCCGTATACTTGGGAGCGGAACCGCCTATCGGCTCGAACATCGAGACGCCCTTCGGGTTGATGTTGCCGCCTGCCGCAATGCCCATGCCGCCCTGTATCATGGCGCCGAGGTCGGTGATGATGTCGCCAAACATGTTGTCGGTCACGATGACGTCGAACCATTCGGGATTCTTCACGAACCACATGGTGGTAGCGTCGACATGCGCGTAATCGGTGGTGATATCAGGGTAGTCCTTCTTCACCTCGTCAAACGTTCTCTGCCAGAGATCCCAAGCGTACGTGAGGACGTTCGTCTTTCCGCAGAGCGTCAGCTTCTTTCTCTTGTTGCGCTTCTGGCAGTATTCGAACGCATACCTGATGCAGCGTTCAATCCCTTTTCTCGTATTGTATGATATCTGGATCGCGACCTCTTCCTTCTCTCCCTTGTCGCGGAACTCGCCCATACCTTTATAGAGGCCTTCCGAGTTCTCCCGCACGACGACGAAGTCGACGTCAGCAGGGGACTTGTCCTTCAGCGGGCAGAACCGGGAGTCATAGAGCCTGACCGGCCTCAAGTTTATATACTGGTCGAGGCCGAAACGCGTCTTTAGCAATATACCCTGCTCGAGGATGCCGGGCTTTACGTCCGGATGGCCTATGGCGCCGAGGAATATAGCATCAAATTTCTTCAGGCCCTCCAGCTCTTCATCGGTGATCGTCTTGCCCGTCTTCAGGTATCTCTCGCCGCCGTAATCGAAAACTTCAGTCTTGTAATCGAAACCGAACTTCTTCGATGCCACATTCAGGACCTTCAGGCCTTCTGCCACAACCTCCGGCCCTGTCCCGTCCCCTCCTATGACCGCTATCTTGTAAGATCTCTTGCTCATCTCTTCCTCTTCTTTAATGACGCCATCAAGCCGCCTGCCTTGATGATCCTCTCCATGAACGGCGGGTACTTCTCTATCCTGTATTTCTTCCTCGTCCTTACGTTCCTGATGACGCCGGCGCCGGTATCGATTGCAACCTTATCACCTTTCCGTATGCCGGCAGCTGCTTCCTTCGATTCGATGATAGGCAATCCGATATTTATGGAGTTGCGGAAGAATATCCTCGCGAAAGACTCCGCTATGACGCAGGAGATGCCCGCGGCCTTTATCGATACGGGCGCGTGCTCCCTCGAAGAGCCGCATCCGAAGTTCTTGCCGGCAACGATGATGTCGCCCGACTTCACCCTTTTGGCGAAACTCTTATCAGCGTCCTCCATGCAGTGCCTCGCGAGCTCTGCCTTGTCGGTGGTATGGAGATAACGCGCCGGTATGATCTCGTCCGTATTTATGTCGTTGCCGAATTTATGCGCCTTGCCCTTATATGTCATGTCACATCACCTCTTCGGGAAGGGCGATCTTACCCTTGATTGCGCTCGCCGCAGCAATGGCGGGATTCGAGAGATATACTTCGCTCTTCGGATCGCCCATCCTGCCCGTGAAGTTCCTGTTGGTCGTCGCTATCGCACGCTCGCCTTCGGCAAGGATCCCCATGTGGCCGCCGAGGCACGGGCCGCATGTGGGTGTCGAGAAGACGCCGCCGGCATTGACGAATATCTTTGCCAGCCCTTCCTGCACCGCTTCGAGATATATCTTCTGTGTCGCAGGGATGACGATGAGCCTGACGCCTGACTTTGCCCTCTTACCGCGCAGGATCTTCGCCGCTATCCTCAGGTCGGATATCCTGCCGTTGGTGCAGGAGCCTATTACGACCTGGTCTATCGATACGTTCTTCAATTGGCTTGCCGGCTTTACGTTCGACGGCAGGTTCGGGCAGGCAACGAGCGGCTCTATCTTCCGGGCATCATACTCCTTGACCGCGCAATAAGCGGCATCCTTGTCGCTGGAATAAAACCTGCCTGTCCCGGGCCGCGCCCTCTTCTTGATCGACTTTATATACCTCATCGTCAGCTTATCCGGTGCGATGATGCCGTTCTTGCCGCCGGCCTCGATCGCCATATTGCACATGGTAAGGCGGTCCTCCACCGGCAGGTTCTCTATCGTCTCGCCGCAGAACTCCATCGCCCTGTAACGGGCGCCGTCAACACCTATGTCGCCTATCGTGTGGAGTATCAGGTCTTTGCCGCCGACCCACTTATTGAGCTTTCCGAAAAATACGAACTTCATCGATTCCGGCACCCTGAGCCAGCACTCGCCGGTGGCCATGGCAGCCGCCAGGTCGGTCGAACCGACGCCGCTGGAGAATGCGCCGAGCGCGCCATAGGTGCAGGTGTGCGAGTCGGCGCCTATGACAAGGTCGCCCGGCAGCACGAGGCCCATCTCAGGCAGGAGGGCATGCTCCACGCCCATCCTCCCCACCTCAAAATAGTTCTTTATGTCGTGCTTGGCGGCGAAGTTCGCCAGGATCTTGCACTGGTTGGCGCTCTTCATGTCCTTGGCCGGCGCGAAATGGTCAGGGACAAGCACCACCTTCTTTTTGTCGAAAACCTTCTTTGCCCCGAGCTTCTCGAACTCTTCTATGGCGAAAGGCGCCGTGATATCGTTGCCGAGGCAGAGGTCGACCTTTGCGTGGATGAACTGGCCCGGGTGGACCTCTTTCTCCCTCGAGTGTTTTAAGAGTATCTTTTCGGTTATCGTGTAGCCCATTCTATATTCCCTTATTTCCTATCTCCTTCATCATCGCTATTTCCTTGCAATTCGGGAAGTACATGCACTTTATGCATTCGCTCCATATCTTATGCGGTAGTTCTTTCCGGTTTATTATCCTGAATCCGAATCTTTCAAAGAAATCCGGTATATACGTGAGCGCGAAGACCTTCTTCACCTTCAGCTTCCTCGCGTCCCTGAGGCAGTCCTGCAAGAGGCGCGCGCCTATGCCCCTGCCGGTCCTCGAGTGCGCTACCGCCAGGCTCTTTATCTCGGCGAGGTCCTCCCAGTCTATGTCGAGGGCGCAACAGCCGTAGACCTTCTTGCCTTCGGCGTAGACGAAGAAGTTCCTTATATTCTCATAGAGCTCGTTAAGGGAGCGCGGGAGCATCTTCTCGCGCTTCGCGTAGTGGTTCACGAGCTTTTGTATCTGCTTGACGTCTTCGACCGTCGCTTTCCGTATCACTGCCCGGCTCCTTTATACCGACGTTTATCCTTGAAGAGGCACACATTATACAAAACGCAAAACCCGCACCTCGGATTTTGCGCCTTACAGGTTCTCCGACCGTGCTCTATTATACCTAAATGGAATTGATATATCAAGCGCTTAGGAACGAGCTTCGTCAGGGCTTCGTGGGCGTCTTCTATGTTCAACCGGCCAGGTATCAACCCGAGCCGTTTCGTCACCCTGAATATATGGGTATCGACCGGCATGACTGGCTTGCTAAAACCGAATAGTAGGACACATGCCGCAGTCTTCGGCCCGACTCCCTTTAAAGACCTTAGGTAGTCAAGCCCGGCCGCAGGGTCAAGTTGCTTCAGAACGGTCAGGCTTATCCTGCTCTCCCGCCTCTTTATCTCAGCCAATACCCCTTTTATCCGCTTTGCCTTGATATTGGAAAGGCCCGCGTGTTTTATGAGGCGCGCGATCCTGCCGACAGGGGCCTTTAAGAGGGCCTCCCAGGAGCGGAACTCGCGCTTCAATACCGCGAACGCGGCAAGCGAGTTCCTGTCGTTCGTATTCTGCGAAAGGATCGTGCGGACGAGTTCGTCGACAGGGTCCGTCTTCTTTAAATGCTTCGGCCTGCCATAGGCCCTGTTCACAAGCCGCAATACTTTTATTATCCTAAATTTATTGGCCATAAGCGTCCGGATAGACTTCAAGGATCGACGAAAGGAGCTCTCTGGTATACGGATGACTGGGGCTGGTATAGACTTGCCGGACGGGACCTTCCTCCACGATCCTGCCCTGCCGCATGACCGCGACCCTGTCGCTCATGAACTTTATAACGCGAAGGTCGTGGCTTATGAAGAGGTATGTCATCGAGAATTGCTTCCGGATATCTTTGAGCAGCCTCAGTATCTGCAGCTGTATCGTAACGTCGAGGCTCGAGACAGGCTCGTCGCAGACTATGAACTCAGGATCTGTCAGGACAGCTCGAGCTATCGCTATCCTCTGCCGCTCGCCGCCGGAGAACTGGTGGGGGTATTTATCGAGCGCGCCTTTTGGAAGGCTTATAAGGTCGAGTGAACTCTCCACCTTTTTTCTGATCTCTGACGATCCCTGCAAGATGAGCCCTTCGGCCAGGATGTCGAAGACTCGCATCTTCGGGTCGAGGCTGTTGAAAGGATCCTGAAATATGACCTGTATACGCCTGGTCGCCAGTGCCACTGTGCCGCTGTCCTGTTTCAGGACACCCAGGATTATTTTGCCCAGCGTCGTCTTGCCGCACCCCGACTCCCCGACAAGGCCGAAGACTTCGCCCTTATTTATGCTGAGCGAAACGCCGTCAAGCGCCTTTACGGCGCCGACTTCCTCCTGGAGGTAGCCCCGCTTTATCGGGAAGCTCTTTGTAATATCTTTGCATTCCAGAATGGTCATGCGAGCGCCTTTACTGATTCCAAGAGCGATACGGTATACTCTTCTTTCGGGTCATTCAGTATCTGGGCCTTGTCGCCCGATTCCACGATAAGGCCTTTGCGCATCACGGCCACGCGGTCGCACATCCTGGCGATGACGCCGAAGTCGTGGCTTATGAAGAGCGTGGAGAGCCTCTCGCGCTCCCTTATCTCATCGAGAAGATCGAGTATCTGCGACTGTATCGTCACGTCGAGCGCCGTCGTAGGCTCGTCGAGTATCAGGAGTTCCGGAGAGTTGACTAGCGCCATCGCGATCATGGCGCGCTGCTTCGCGCCGCCTGACAGCTGGTGCGGATAGTCATGATACGCCTTCGCGGGATCGGCGATGCGGGCTCTCTTCAGGAATTCCATTGCGAGGTCCCTGGCTTTCGACATCTTTACAGCCTGATGGGCCATGACAGCTTCAATGATCTGATATCCTATGGTAAAGACGGGATTGAAGGCGCTGGCAGGCTCCTGAAAGACCATCGATATCTTCGAACCGCGTATCTTCCTGAGGCGCTCTGCGTCGAGCAATAGCAGGTCCTCACTCTTGAATACGACGCTTCCGGAGACGATCCTGCCGGGAGGCGCGACCAGTTTCAGTATAGAAAGCGCGGTAAGAGTCTTTCCTGAGCCGGACTCGCCCACGATGCCGAAAGTCTCGCCTGTCCGCACGTCGAAATCGACGCCGTCAACAGCCTTCACGACGCCGCGATCGGTCTGAAAATGCGTTTTAAGGTCTCGGACTTTGAGTATCGTCCCGTCCATCATCGCCTCAACCTGGGCTCGAGGAAGTCCCTCAACGCCTCACCCAGCAGATTATACGCCAATACCGTGAATAAGATGAACAGCCCGGGAAAGACCGTGTGCCACCACGCGACGCCGAGGGTCGATTTGCCGTCCATCAGCATGTTGCCCCAGCTCGGCGTGGGCGGCTGCACGCCTATGCCTAAAAAGCTCAGCGCCGATTCCACGAGGATGGCGCCGCCGACGCCCAGAGTCGCGCTCACGAGGACCGGCCCGATCGCATTGGGGATCAGATGCCTGACTATCATCCATGCGGGCCTTGCCCCCATGACCTTCGAAGCCATCACATATTCCCGTTCTTTGAGAGTAAGTATCTCCGCCCTGATGAGGCGGGCAACACCCATCCAGCCGGTCGCTCCTATCACGACCATGATATTAAATATTGAAGGTTCGAGGACGGCTATGACCGCGAGTATCAAAAAGAAGGTCGGGAAACATAGCATGATATCGACAAAACGCATCATGATCGAATCGATCCGGCCGCCGTAATAACCCGCGACCGAACCGAAGAAGATACCGATGAGGACCGCTATGCCGACGGCGATGAAGCCTATGGAGAGGGATATCCTGGAGCCGTAGACGATGCGCGAGAATATATCCCGGCCGAGCGTATCGGTGCCGAAGATATGCGCTTTGGAAGGCGCAGTAAGGATATTCTTCGTGTCGATCTCGGTCGGGTTGTACGGCGCGATAGCCGGCGCAAAAGCGGCGAAGACGAGCATGAGGATGATGAAGGCAAGAGCCGAGGCCGCCATCCTGTTCCGAATTAACTCTGCCATCATTCTGAAGCCCCCTCTCTTGCGGAAGGCAGGCTTATCCGCGGGTCGGCATATGAATACGCTATGTCTGCGATGAGGTTCCCGATAAGCGTCAGGATGGCGCCTATCGAAAGTATGCCCATGATGGTCGGGTAGTCCCTCGACATGACAGACTCGTAGAAGAGCCTTCCCATCCCGGGGATGGCGAATATCGATTCGAAGATGACGCTTCCGCCTATGAGCCCGGGGACAGACAACCCCAGGATCGTTATGACCGGGAGCATCGCGTTCTTGAGCGCGTGTTTGTAGATGACGTCCGATTCTTTAAGCCCTTTTGCCCGCGCAGTCCGTATATAATCCTGGTGTATGATGCCGATCATCGATGTCCTCGTGTAGCGCGATATGCCGGCCAACCCTCCAAAGGCGGAGATGGCCACCGGCAGGATGAGGTGTTTCGCGACATCCAGGACCTTGCCGCCCAGGCTGAAGTATTCGAAATCGAGAGACTTTATGCCTGATATGGGAAGCCAGCCGAGCGTTATGCCGAAGAGGCTCATGAGGAGGAGCGCCAGCCAGAACTCCGGCATCGAAAAACCGATAAACGCGAATACCGTCGTGGACTTGTCTGCCAGCGACCCGCGCTTCACAGCCGCGATGACTCCGAGAGGTATGCCTATGGCGAGTATCAGGCCTATCGACAGGACGTTGATGAGGATCGTGATCGGTATGCGCTCAGCGACTTTTTGCGAGACCGGTCTGTCGTCCACGTAGGAGCGGCCGAAATCGAATGTCGCGAATCTTTTTAGCCAATCGGCATACTGGACATAGACGGGCTTGTCGAGCCCGTATAGCTTCTCGAGCCTGAGCCGCGCCTCGTAAGATACCTTGGGGTTGAGGCTGGTCTGGATATCGGTTGGCTTCCCGGGTGCGAGATGTATGACGAAGAACGAGATGAGCGTTATGCCCAGGAAGACGGGAATGAGCCCTATGAGCCGTTTTGCGATATAACGAAGCATGATCCCTTTCAGCTACTTATACTTCTGCTCACCCTTCGGAACGTACCACTTGATAAAGTTGTAGCCGATGCCTATCGGCGATACCTCAACACCCTTGAAGCGCTTGTTTACTATCGGCAGCGATTCGGCCGAATAGAGGAACGTGTACGGCTGCTCGCTGTAGAGTATCTCGTGCACCTTACGATATGCGGCTTGTCGCTTCGACTGGTCAAAGGTGCGCCTGGCTTCCTCGAGAAGCCTGTCGACCTCGGGGTTCTTATATCCGATGAAATTGAACTCTCCCTCTCGGGTCTTTGAAGAATGCCATATGTCGTAGTTGTCAGGGTCGCGGGCCAGGAACCAGCCCATGAGCACCGCTTCGAACCGTTTCTTGTTTATGAATTCGTTTATGAGCGCGCTCCACTCGAGAACGCGTATCTTCATCTTTATGCCGGCGTCCTTAAGGTACTTCTGGACCATCTCGGCGCATCTCTGCCGCTCGGTGTTGCCCTGATTCACTATGAGCGTGAACTCAAAATCCTTGCCCTCCTTATCGACCCAGCCGTTACCGTCGGTGTCGCGCCAGCCGGCCTCGGCCAAAAGCGCCCTCGCGGTCTTTGGATCATATCTAACGGGCTTCACGCCGTCGTTATAGGCCCATGATCCTACGAGGAACGGGCCGGTTGTGACCTTTGCGAGGCCGAAGAATATGGTATCGATGATCTCCTCTTTGTTTATGGCGCAGTTTATCGCGTTTCGCACCCGCGCATCCCGGAATTTAGGGTCGGCGAGATTGTACGCCATATACGTATATCCGAAACTCGGGTATTTGAACTTGGAGTAATTGCCCTTGAAAAAGTTGTTGTCGGTCTGCCTCATGTACTGGAGCGGCGAGAGGCCTGTCCAGTCGACGCCTTCGGTCTGCAGCTCAAGGAAGATCGTAGCGTCATCCGGTATCACGCGGTAGATATACCGGTCGATATACGGCCTGCCTTCGAAATAGTCCCGATTCGCGACGAGCTCTATCTTCTCTCCCGTCCTCCACACTTTGAACTTGTACGGGCCGGTCCCTATCGGGCGGCGTGAGAAGGCGGCCTTGTTCAGGTCTTCTTTGGCCAAGAGATGCTCCGGCATCATCCACATCCCCCAGCTTGCCAGGGCAGGCGAGAACGGCTCCTTATAGACGACCTTTACCGTATAGTCGTCCGGGGTCTCGAGCTTCCGGACGCGCTCAAAGTCGCCGCTGTAAGGCGTCTTGACTGAGGGGTCCACGAGCTTCTTATACGTGAACGCGACGTCTTTTGAAGTGAACGGAGCGCCATCATGCCACCGCACATCCTTTCGCAGGTGGAACGTTATCTCAAGGCCGTCAGGCGAGATATCCCACCCTTCAGCAAGATCTCCCACGATCACCACGTCTTTATCATATTTGACAAGGCCGTTAAAGACCATGCCGCATATTTCGCTTGATGCTCCGTCAGAGGCAAGTATAGGGACGAGGGTGCGGGCATCGGCGATGGAGCCGACCACTATGGCGTCGCCGTATGCCGGCGCATCATTATCGAGAGCCGGTGCAAGAGTTGCGGATAAAAAAAATACCGCCGACAGTATCAGCGGTATGCTGCATGGTCGGGACACTTTTCTATGAATAGTTTTAAGGTTTCGGATGAAAAGTGTCCCGCTCGTGGGCATGTGGCATCTTCTAGAAATCTACAGAATCGTCAGGAAGCGGCTGCGGTGCAGGCGGCTGGCTCTGCGGCGGCTGGTTGGCCTGGCCCGCCGGGGCGCCGGGCATCGATACCGGGAAGCTCGTCCCCCTGGAGACAAGAGAGCGGCCCTGATGGCTCGTCAGAACGGCCAGCGTAAGGCACGTAAGTATGTATATGACGGCCGACGCTGCTGTGGCGCGCTTCAAAAAGACCGATGTCTTGGTCCCGAGGATCGTCTGCGTCGAGCTGCCGCCAAAGGTCTCGCTCAGGCCTCCGCCCCTGCCAGCCTGAAGCAGGATAACAGCAATCAGAACCAGTGATGCTACCACATGTATTGCGATGACCAACCCGTATATGATCGTAGCCATGGATTACCTCGCTTTATAGGCAGTTTTTAATGATCTGGCTGAACTGATCAGCCTTCAGGCTGGCGCCCCCTACCAGGGCGCCGTCGACGTCTTCCTGTAAAATGAGCTCTTTTATATTCTCAGGCTTGACGCTGCCGCCGTATTGTATCCTGACGGCATTGGCAAGCTCCGCATCGTACATCTTCTTCAATAGTTCCCGTATATACTTGTGCACTTCCTCAGCCTGCTCCTTGGTCGCGGTGAGGCCTGTGCCGATGGCCCATACCGGCTCGTACGCTATCACTGTCTTCGCGATCTCGTCCCTTGTCAGGCCGGCAAGAGAGTTGGTGACATGGTCCTTCACGACATCAAAAGTCCTGTTCGCCTTGCGCTCCTCGAGCCGCTCCCCGACGCAGACGATCGGTTTGAGGCCCTCTCTCAGGGCCGCCTTCACTTTCTTATTTACCGTCTCGTTCGTCTCGCCGAAATACTGCCTGCGCTCGGAGTGGCCGATGATGACGTATGCGCATCCCGCGCTCTTCAGCATGGCGCAGGAGATCTCGCCCGTAAAGGCGCCTTCCTTCTCCCAGTAGCAGTCCTGCGCTCCGAGCCTGATATTCGTATCCATGATCGCTTCCCGCACATCGCTCAATGACGTGAACGGCGGGCAGACGACTATCTCGATCTCCGCGATATCCACAAGAGACCTCTTCAACAGGTTGACGAGCTCGATAGATTCGTCGATCGTCCTGTACATCTTCCAGTTGCCGGCGATGATCAGCCTCCGCATACATTATCCCCGCAGCAGCAACAACCCGGCTTCCTGTCAGCTAGGGCGTCTATGCCGGGCAGCCCCCTGCCCTCAAGGTACTCGAGCGATGCGCCGCCGCCCGTCGAGATGTGCGTCATCTTGTCGTCGACCTTGAACTTCGCCATCGCCGCCGCAGTATCGCCGCCGCCGATGACCGATGTGACGCCCTTAAGGCCCGCTATGAACTTCGCCACTTCCTCGGTGCCCTTCGCGAACTTATCCATCTCGAAGACGCCGAGCGGGCCGTTCCATAGAATAGTCTTCGCGCTCTTAAGTTTCTCTTCAAACAGTTTGATCGTCTTCGGGCCTATGTCGAGCCCCATCCAGCCGTCCGGGATATTTTCGCCGACGACCTGCGTGTTGGCGCTGGCGTCGAATTTATCCGCTATGATATGATCGACCGGAAGGAGTATCGGTATCTTCTTCTTCGCGGCTTTATCCAAAGCGGCCTTCGCCGTATCGAAGCCGTCCTTATCGAATTTGGAAGAGCCTATCGTCTTGCCTTGAGCCTTCAGGAAAGTGTATGCCATGCCGCCGCCTATGATCAGGCAGTCGACTTTATTGAGAAGGTTGTCTATGACCTTTATCTTATCTTTTACCTTTGCTCCGCCGAGGATGGCCATGAAGGGCCTCTTCGGATCATCGACCGTATTGCCGAGATACTTGATCTCCTTCTCCAGGAGAAATCCTGCCGCTGAAGGCAGGTAATGCGTAACGCCCTCCGTGGAGGCGTGCGCCCTGTGGGCGGTGCCGAAGGCGTCGTTTATGAATACATCTCCGAGCGAGGCGAGCTCTTTGGCGAACTTAGGGTCGTTCGCCTCCTCCTCTGCATGGAACCTGAGGTTCTCGAGCAGTATCACATCGCCGGGCTTCATGCTGTCGACAGCCTTCTTGACGTCCGGCCCTATACAATCCTTCAGCGCGAGCACCGGCCTGCCGAGTATCTTCTCGAGGTCTTTTGCGCACGGCGCGAGGCGCAGCTTCTCGTTCACCTGGCCGTCCGGCCTGCCGAGGTGGCTCATCAGGATGACCTTTGCGCCCTTATCAATGGCGTATTTTATCGTAGGAACAGCGGCGCGTATCCTGATATCGTCGGTTATATTAAGGTTGTCATCGAGCGGCACGTTGAAATCGACCCTGACGAGCGCCCTCTTGCCCTTTAGATCCACATCCTGAATACTCTTTTTGGCCATGGTCTGCTCCCTATTTACTAATATTTGTTCATATCTTACATTAGAAAAAGGAATTATGATTATAGCGGCGTCAGGCGCGGTTGTCAATAGGATTATGGGCCCTGCCGCTCCCTCATCGAAATTTTTACGGCTTTCATTTAGGCGGTTACCTTTGCGGCCGCCTCCGCTTGACGCTCGCTCAGATTAGGCATCTTCGCTCGCTGTCTAAAATTTTTGATGGCCGCTGAACCCGGACTAATGCCTTACTGTTGACAGGTTTCATCGGCCTTGCTGTATCGCCAAGAGGTATCAAAAATTTTAAGACCAGCTTCGGCGGCACGCAAAGGTTCCGCCATTACGTGATGCCGTAAAAATTTCTATTCGCTCGCCCCTGTAAAATTTTTCGCTGAATGGGGACGGGGCCCCCGAGGGTGGGGTGTTGAGCGGGACGTCAAAAGCCGCGAGCGGGCATGGTTTTTTGCCCTAGTTCTTCATGTATGCAAAAAGAGCGAGCGGCTTTTGTCGAGCGAAGTCCCGCCACGCTGGGGCGGGACGAGCGGTCCCGCGAAATACCCCGCCCGAGAGGGGCTAAGTCCGATGCGAAAAATTTTGCCTACTTGAATATGAAACCTGTCTGGAGGGACCAGAAGAGGAGGTCGAGTGAGTCCATCGGGATCCTGACGCGCCTTGAGAACGCGCGCATCTTATCCTCTATGGCCATGTATACCTTGCGCGAGCCGACCGAATCCGGGATCTTGCTTATGACGCCGTACTTTTTTAGATTCTTCAGGATATGCCTGTCGAGGATCGCGATATCGCTTCCTAGTCCGATGTTGCGCAGGAAGTGGCTCGCCTCCTTGTAGCCGTAGCCCTTTATATTATCAACCAGCCAGTCGCGCGTGGCGATCATGTCGTTGCAATCGAGGTACCTCTTTATATCGAGGCAGCCGCCTTTCCTGAAGAGCCTCCGCGCTCCTATTATGAAATCGGACTTCTTATTATGGAAGCGCACCCTCCCCTTCAGCTTGGGTTTTATCTGAGAGGCGCCTCCGCACAAGAGGAGGCCTCCCTCCTTCAGATCCCTTATCGCCTTATCGCACATTAGCGCGTTGGCATTAGCTGTCAGGATGCAGAAACACAGTTCGGCGAATATATGCTCGTCCGCACGATTAAGGACCTTCCTGAATTCAGCAAGACGTTTCTTTATGCTCGGTTTTATCTTCCGGTAGGAACAAACGAGGTCCTTGGCCAGCGCGGGATTCATCGGTTGTGGCTTATATACTTGAACGCCGAGAGCGCGGCCTTGGATCCTTCGCCCGCGGCTATGATTATCTGCTTCTCCGGCACGTCGGTGACATCGCCTGAGGCGAATATTCCGGGTACGCTCGTCTCGTTCATGCCGTTTATCTTGATCTCCCCGCGCGCGTTCTTCTCGACGCCTTTCGCGAAGCCGGAGTTCGGTATCAGGCCCACCTCTACGAATATGCCTTCGACAGCCAACTTCTCCTCTTTGCTATTTCTCGCTATCGTCATCCCGCTCACCATCTTATCGCCTGTTATCGCGGTGACGCGGGAATCGTTCAGGACGGTCACGACATTGCTCGCCTCTACCTTCTCCTTCATCACCGCATCGCCGCCCAGCTTCGGCGTATTGTTTATCATATACACCTTGCGGGCTATCTTGATGAGCTGGAGCGCCGCGTCGAGGGCGGAGTTACCTCCGCCTATTATTGCGACATCCTTGCCGGCAAACAGAGGACCGTCGCAGGTGGCGCAGTAGGTCAATCCCTTGTTCTTGAACTCCTTCTCACCGGGGACGCCGAGCTCTTTCGATACCTTGCCTGAAGCGATGATGATCGCCTTCGCTTCGTATTGACCTTTGCTGGTCTTGACCTTGATGGCATCACCCAATCTTTCGACATCGATCACGGTCTCGCGTTCTTTGGTTTCAATCCGGTATTTCCGCATGTGTTCCTCGAACTTCGATACGAGGTCCGGACCGGTCACGAACTGGTAGCCTGTATAGTTCTCTATGTCTCCCGACCAGGCCGCCTGGCCGCCTATATCCTGCGTGATGACGAGGAATGACATCTTTTTGCGGGCGGCATAGACCGCTGCCGTTATGCCTGCGGGGCCCGCGCCTATGATGATGAGGTCGTACATCGCTAGAGCCCTAATACCTCTTTTATCTTTTCCTTGTCAAATCCGACGATGATCGTTCCCTCGATATCCAGGACAGGCACGCCCATCTGGCCGGACTTCTTGATCATCTCCTGGGCCTTCGCCTGGTCGGAGCCCACGTCGTGATTGGTAAATTCTATATTATTCTCTTTCAGGAACAGCTTCGTCCTGATGCAGAACGGGCATGTCGGCGTGCTGTAGACCGTTACCTTTTTACCCATGGCCGGCTCCTTTCCAGTTCACAGCCTTATTATCTCTTTCAGTTCTATCAGGTCTTCGATTATATAATCCGGCTTGAGGTCCCTTATATCCTCCAATTTGCCGAGGCCGTAGGTGACCCAGCATGTCTTCATGCCGGCGTTCTTGCCGGTCATGATATCAACCGCCATGTCGCCGATTATGAGCGAGCGCGACCTATCGATCTTCACCCTGGGCGTTATCGTGTCGAGGATACACGCCGAAGGCTTGAGGCAGGTCTCGTCATCCCCGCCTATCACATCCTCGAAATATTTCCTTATGCCGAGCCCTTTCAGGGTCGCTTCGGCGAAGTCGGTGTACCTGTTGGTGACGATGAAGAGCCTCTTGTTCTTCAGGTACTCGAGGATCTCCTTGGCATGCGGGTAGAGGACCGTCTCGTCGACCGCGTGCGCCATGAAGTACTGCCAGTAGAGGTCGGCGCCTTTCTGGACTAATCTCTCGTCTGTGCCGGCGCCCATGCTGTTCCTGACGAGGTCCTTCACGCCGTTGCCCACGTGCGCCATTATCTCGTCCTGCGAAAGCCTCTTCAAGCCGAGAGATGAGAGCGCGTGGTTCATCGCGTTCGTGATGTCCTTCGAGGCATCGACGAGCGTGCCGTCCACATCGAAGAATACGGAGTCGATCGTCGCCACTATGATATCTCGAGCCTCCTGGAACTTTCCCAGAGGCCGTGGATATTGCAGTACGACGTGACGAGTATCGTCCCCGGTTTTTCCGTCTTTAAAGTAAAGGCAGTGTCGGGGCTGGTGTAGACGGTGCTTGTATCGGGTCCTTGCGTGGACGCGCCGTGAGAAGCAAACTCGATCCTCGCGACCTGGTAAGGAAACTTCTCGCCGTCCGGCAGGAAATACGCGGCAACGAACGCTATGTGATGCGCGGTCGTGTTCGGGTGCGCGATCTCCTTGCCGACCGTAAGGGTCACTTTTACGGCATCGCCTTTCTTGATACTGTCAGGCGCGTCGATCACGGGAACATGCTTCTCCTTCTTCCAGTCAGCATCCTGTAAGAGCTCTTTCAGTTCAACCATCTTTCCTCCTCAGTGAGAAAATTTAATGGAGTTGTTGGAAATTTTTACGGGTGACACAGCCAAGCCTTTTTTCATAGAAGAGGCGGTCCGGGGTGGGGCTTGTCACGCTCTGCCGGTGTGACGTGCAAGAGTCGAACACAGCCTCGAAGAGAAATAAAGGCGAGGCTGTGGCAGGACCCGTAAAAATTTCTCCTACTTCTTCTCCATTAAATTCTCGAACATCTCCTCGTGGCCGATCTCCTCGCCCATGATGTGGACCGCGAGCTGGTACGTGTCGTGGTCTTTGCCGAACGTCTTCTTCGCGATCTTATTGTAGACCTCGATGGCTCCGGCCTCTGCCGTGGTGACGATCTTTATGATCTCGTCGTAGTCATGCAGTTTCTTCATGACGCCCGGATACCCGCCGTTCGAGCCCTTGACGAGGAGCGCCGGTGCGTTCGTCGGAAGTCCTCCGAGCTCGATTATCCTCTCGGCGAGCTCTGTCGCGTGCTCCAGCTCATCCTTCGCGATCTTGTTCAGGAACTCCGCCATGTCCTCGTAACCTTTTCCTTCGACCGCCTGCGCCATGTACCACCACGCGTAATAGGCAAGCCACTCGTCGCAGTATGCCCTGTCGAGATCCCTGATAAGTTCCTTCAGGTCAAGCCCTGCTATCTCTCTAGCCTTCTTACCCATTTACTACCTCCTTTTTTTTAAACGCATCGCTTGGCGAAATCCAAGCCGTATTCATAGCACTTTTTCATCTCACCCTCGTCCGGAACGAACTTGACGCCGATAGCGGGCTGCACAAGCTCAACGCCGGCCTCCTTCAGCACCTTCTCTATCGACGCGGTAGCCCCTCCTGCCCATCCGTACGACCCGAATGCGGCACCTATCCTGTTCTTCGGCTTGAATCCCTTCACGAGCTCCAGGAACCCGGCAATATTCGGCAGCATGTCGTTGTCATGAGTCGAAGAACCGATGAGGAAGCCTTTGGCGTCGAGCATCTCCTTGACCACCTCGGTGCGGTCGGACTGGGCGATCTCGAATAGCTTCACGGAGACGCCGCCGTCCCTCAGCCCTTCGGCGATTGCGCGCGCCATCTTCTCGGTCGAATTCCACATCGTCTCATAGACGATGACGGCCTTACGTCCGGTAGAGTTTTTCGTCCACTCGACATAAGCGCTGATGATCTTCATCGGGTCTTTGCGCCAGATGATGCCGTGGCTCGGCGCTATCATCTTGATCGGTATGCCCATCTTCAAGACGTCGTCTATCTTCTTCGCTATGACCGAGCCGAGCGGCCAAAGTATGTTGGCATAGTATTTTATTGCCTCGTCCATGAGCGCGCATTGGTCGACCTCGTCGTCGAAGCGCTCGCTCGTGGCGATGTGCTGGCCGAAGGCGTCGTTCGGCATGAGGAGCTCTTCCTCGCGGCAATATGTGAACATGCTGTCCGGCCAGTGGATCATCGGCGCCTCGACGAACGTGAGCGTCCGCTTGCCCAGCTTCAGCGTATCGCCGGTCTTCACCACCTGGAAGTCCCAGTCCGCATAATAGTTCCTGTAGAGCCCCTCTTTGCATTTCTGAGTGCCGAGGACCTTCGCCTTCGGGCATAACTTCATCACTTCTGGCATGGCGCCCGAATGGTCGGTCTCGACGTGATTTGCTATTACGTAGTCGATCTTTTCCGGCGGGACGATCGCCCTTATCTTTTCGATGAGCTCGGAAGCGAACGGCCCGTAGACGGTATCGACGAGCGCTATCTTCTCGTCGACGATGAGGTACGCGTTATAGGTCGTGCCCCTCTTCGTAGTATAGGTATGGCCGTGGAAGTTCCTGATGTTCCAGTCGACGGCCCCTACCCAGAAGATGCCTTTCTTTATTTCTACAGGATTCATCCGCTAATCCTCTTTCTCGAACTGGCTCTTATCCGCCCCGCATATCGGGCAGACCCACGTATCCGGGATCTTTTCGAAAGGCGTTCCCGGCTTTATGCCGCCGTCGGGGTCTCCGACCGCGGGATCGTAGATATAATTACAGACGACGCAACGGTACTTCTGCATGAGAACCTCCTTCTTTGCCCCCGCCATCTCGCTCTTTATGAAAGTCGGCGCGGTAGAGGGCGTCGTTCCGCGCTTCTCCTGATGGTAATAATCGTATGTCATCGGCCTGCCGTTCTTCAGCATCTGCGAATCGGTCATCTCGCCTATAAAGAGCGTATGTGTGAAGCAGTCAAGGCTCTTCACCACCTTCGCTTCGATATAGCAGAGCGTGTTATCCAGGACGACCGGGCATCCGGAAACCAGCCTCTTGAAATTTATACCCTTGAACTTGTTCTCGGTCCTTCCCGATTTGAAACCGAACTTCCCGATGAACGATAGCGGCGTCTTCTCATCCAGTATCGACAATGCGAAGCGCGAGCTTGCTTCTATATATTCGTGAGTCAGGTTCTGTTTATTGATGCTTATCGCGATCGTCACCGGCTCGCTCGTGATCTGGAATACCGTGTTGGCTATCTGCCCGTTGAGAAGGTCCGCCTTGTTAGAGGCGACGATATACATGCCGTAACTTAAGTTGTGCAGGACGTTCGGGTCCATCGTTAAAGCCCCTATCGCTTTACGCCGTTTCTTCGAAGATCGCTTTTATCTTTGCGTCCCTGTTAACTTTGCCGGTATCGCGGCCAACGAAATATTCCTCGAACGAGGGCGCGTCTTTCTTGTAAAATACGCCGAGAGGTATCTTCGCTTCCTTATTGTAATCCCATTCCATCGCCCGCGCCATGGCCTTAGCGAAATCGGACGGATCATGGTCCGTCATCTCGTAAACGTGCTTGTCATAATATTCGTACATATTGTAATAGGTGACGCAGACCTGAAGGACATCCACTATAGAAAATCCTTTATGCAATATCGCCTCCTTGAATATCTTCTTAAGTAACTCCATGCCGTGGGACGTGCCTCGCGCCACATACGTCGCGCCGCTGGCAAGCATGAGCTCCAGCGGGTTTATGGGCAGCTCCTTCGTCCCGAATGGCGTCGAGCGGCCCTTGAAGCCGAGCGGCGATGTCGGAGTATATTGGCCTGTAGTAAGGCCGTAGACACGGTTATTATGTATGATGACGGTAACGTCGATATTCCTCTTGGCGGCGAATATAAGATGCTCCAATCCCTCGCCGTACGCATCGCCGTCGCCCGCATGGCCGATGACCGTTAGCGCCGGGTTGGCGATCTTTATGCCGCTCGCTACGGGAAGCACCCTGCCGTGCAGGGAGTAAAAGCTGTTCACATTGATGTAGTCGACTATCTTGGAATTACATCCTATGCCGGAGACGAGGACGACATTCTCAAGCGGCAGGCCTTCATCGTATAGCGAGCTAAGGGCGGATTTTATCGCGTTCAATATCGCGAAGTTGCCGCAGCCTGGACACCACGTATTCGGGGCGTATGTGCCGAGTTCCCTCATGCGGCCGCCTCCCTGGCCCTTTCTGTAAGCTCCTCGACGCTGAAAGGCCTTCCGTCATACTTCAGGATCGAATGATTGACCGTGATACCGTAACGGAGGACCTCTTTTGCCAGTTGTGAGGTCGCGTTGCTCTCGACAAATATGACCTTCTCCACACCTTCCAGCGCCTTCTTGAACTGTTTCAGGGGAAATGGCTTTAGTATAAGGGGCTGTATCACCTTAAGGCCAAGCGAGCTAGCCACTTCGATACAGACGCCCTTATTGGATCCCCAGCATACCAGCGAGGTCTTTGAATTCCTGTTGCCGGACACCTTCACGCACTCGCAATACTCCAGGTCTATCGCCAGGTAGTTCTCCTTGCGCAAACGTTTATCCTGCATCTTCTTAGCAAGGTCGGCGACTTCGGTCGTTATGCCGTATTCGTCATGCTCGTAACTGTTGGCCTTTATGACAGCTTCTCGATCCGGAGCGTTCGCTAATGGTGATATCCCCCTCTCATTGTCCTGGTATCTCTTGTAAGTCCCTATCCTGTCCCACAATTCTTCCTGCTGTTCCCTCGGCTCTTTTGAAAGCTCCGGGTCGAAGCTGTATGTCCCCTCACCCAGCGTCTTGTCAGTAAGCAGTATCGATGGTATCTGGTACTTCCATGATATGTCGAGCGCCATCCGGGCCAGGTAATACGCCTCTTCGGGATCGCCGGGCGCCGCTATAAAGCGCGGGAATTCGCCCTGGCCTGCGCTCGATGCGAAATCGAGCTCGGTCTGGGAGCTGTACGTCGGCAGTCCTGTGGAAGGCCCCGGCCTCTGGCCGAGCACGATGACGACAGGCAGTTCCGCCATGCCGGAAAGGCTAAGGCCCTCAGTCATGAGGCAGAACCCTCCTCCGGACGTCCCGACAGCGACGCGCTGGCCGCAATACGCCATCCCAAGCGCCATCAGGATCACCGCTATCTCGTTCTCCGGATGTATCACCTTTAGATCAAACTTATCGGCCGCGCGCGCCATGAAATGGAGTATCGGAGAGGTCGGCGTCATCGGATACGAGATGTAGGCCTTGACACCGCCTTTTATCAGGCCCAGCGCTGTCGCTTCATTCCCTGTAAAGAGGGGCAGCTTCTCTTTGCTTAGCAGCTCAAGGACCGTGCAGGTATCGGCAGTTTTATGTCCCCGACTTGCCACCTGCAGGTTCGCTTTCGCCTCTTCTCCAAAATCCTTCCAGAAGACGCGCTCCACCAGGCTCCAGTCTATGGAATACGCCTTGCAGAACGCGCCGATCGCGCATGAGTTGCGCATTATTTCGCCGGCCTTCTCTTCTTTCAATATCGCTGCGATGGGGATGCCTATGGGCTTGCTTCTGGAGGGCAATGCGCCGAGCTTCACGGAGTCGGAGTCATATATTATGACCGCGCCCTCTTTAAGCCTTGCTGAATGGATGTCGAACGTCTCCTGGTTCAAAGCGATCAAGGCGTCGACTTTATCCTTATGGGCGGCTATCTTATCTTTCGAAGCCCTTACGATGGAAAAGGTATGGCCTCCGCGGATCAGAGACGGATAATCGCGGTATATGTAGATACGGTATCCGAGCTGGCTGACGATCTGAGCCAGGACAAGGCTGGCGCGGTCTATGCCGAACCCGGCCTTTCCACCTATAAGGACAGAGAGTTCATCCATGAGATCCTTTCCCGGACTAAACTATGACTATCGCCGTTGTCGGGCATTCCTCTACTGCCTTCTTGCACGCCCCTTCCGCTTCCTTCGGAACCGCCGCAAGGACGACCGCCTTGTCATCCTCCATGCGGTACACCTCAGGGCATGTGCTGACGCACAGGCCGCATCCTATGCAGGCATCCGCGTCGATCTTCACCTTCATCTCGCTATCCCTCCTTTTTCAGTATCTTCACTTCTATCTTTCCCTTCAATAATTCCTGCAATCTATTTGCGTCGGCGGCACCACCCACTATATCGCCGTAGTGCATCGGTATGACTATCTTAGGTTTTATCGCAAGCGCAGCTATGGCAGCCTCATCGGCAGTCATTACGTACGTGCCGCTTACAGGCAGCAGCGCGACGTCGCAGCGGTATCCGCTCATCTCGGGGATGGCGTCGGTGTCTCCAGCGTGGTAGACGGACTTTCCGTCCATGGTGACGATGAATCCGAGTTTCTTGTCCGCCTTAGGGTGAAACGACTTGCCTACGTTGTAACTCTCCGTCGCCTTGATCTCGACTCCGCCGGTTTCAAATGTCTCTCCCGGGACAAGGACCTTCACTTCTTTGCAAAACGGTTCTGAAGGCTTCAGCTCCCTCGCTGCCGCAGCGCTTGTCACCACGACCGTATCTTTAGTGGCTATCATGCCGATATCGACCTTCGAGCAATGGTCGAAATGTTCGTGAGAGATGAGGATGATATCGGCCTTCTTCGAGCCCCTGGCTATCTTCCACGGGTCGAAGTATATCGTCTTCGAGGCCTCCCAGCGGAAACTGTCATGTCCGAGCCAATGGATATCCGTCATGCCGCGATCATCCTTTTATAACGCTCTCCAACGCCTTCAATGCGCCGTCGTAATCGGGCGGGACTGTAAGCTCGGGCACTACCTGGACGTGCCGCACGATATCATCCTTATCGATGATGAGGACGGCGCGCGCCAGAAGCTGAAGTCCTTCAATGAGAAGCCCGTAGCTAAGGCCGAACGACGATGCCTTGTAGTCGGAAAGGACCGTCTCGTTCTTGATGTTGTTTTGGCTACAGAACCTCTTCTGGGCGAACGGCAGGTCTTTGCTTATGCCTATCACCGCTATATCCGGAGAGAGCCCGGCTGCGCGCTTATTGAACTCCTTCACCTGGAGGTCGCAGACAGGCGTATCGAGCGATGGGAACGTCGAGATAAGTTTTATCTTTCCATTGAAATCGGCGAGGGTGACGTCTTTCATGTCCTGAGAAGTGACGGTAAAAGCGGGGGCTCTATCGCCGGCTTGCGGGGCATTCCCGGCCAACGAAAGCGGATTGCCTTGGAATGTGATAGTCCTCTTCATGAGGCCCTCCTATATCAATCAGCAATATTATATCAATTAATACGCTGATTTGATAATAAAAAAGAGGGCTTTTCTAATGTTCGAGCGGAGGCAGAATATTTGAGCCAAGGAAATTATTACGGGTGACACAGCTGAGTCTTTTTTCATATAAGAGGCGGTACGGGGTGGGGTTGGCACCATCCGTGGGTTTGACGCGCAAGGGTACGGGACACAGCCTCGAAGAGAAATAAAGGCGAGGCTGTGGCAGGACCCGTAATAATTTCTATTTGAAATATTTTTCTGTAGCGAGGTCCCACTTGCCCTGGGCCTTGAGTATCAGGTCGCAGACTTCGCGGACAGCGCCGCGGCCGCCGGCCTTCGTTGTAACGTAGTGGGCGTGCGCCTTGACCTCGTCTAACGCGTTGGGGACCGCGACGGCGAATCCGACCCTCTTCAGGACCGGTATGTCTATGAGGTCGTCCCCTACGAAACAGACCTCTTCGGGCAGGACCCTGAACTTCCGCAGGGCGTGGTTGAACGGCTTGATCTTATCCATGTGCCCCTGGTAGGCCTTAGTGACCCTCATGTCCCTGGCGCGTATCTTGACTATCCTGGACTTCTTCGCGGTGATGATGATAGACTTTATGCCGGCCTTGTTCAGTAACGTTATGCCGAAACCGTCCTGGACGTCGAAGAACTTCAGCTCGTCGCCGTATATGGAGTAGATGATGCGGCCGTCCGTCATGACGCCGTCTATGTCGACTATCAGGGCCTTGACGCGTTTCGCCTTATCCTGGATGACTTCTTTAGCCATCATACGAGCCCCGCCTTCAAGAGGTCCTGGACGTCGAGGAGCCCCACCGGACGCTTCTTGTTGTCGACGACCGGCAGCTCGTCTATCCTTTTGGAGCGCAGTATATCGAACGCCTCGGCGGCCAGTCTATCCGCTTTTATCGTGGTCGGGTTCTTCGTCATGACGTCCTTCACCTTGCTGTCTATAAGCCCGGGGTTCGTCTCGAGGTGGCGCCTGAGGTCGCCGTCGGTGAATATTCCGATAAGCCTGCCTCTTTGATCTACGACGCTCGCGCTACCTGCCCGTGACCTGGTGATTGCCAAGAGGACCTTCTTCACCTTAGTATCGGCCTTGACCACAGGATTGGCAGTGCCTTTGCGCATGATGTCGCCTACGGTCAGTATGAGGCGCTTGCCCAGTATCCCTCCCGGGTGGTAGAAGGCGAAATCTTTCTCCTTGAAACCCTTCTTATCCAGGAGCGCGACTGCGAGCGCGTCGCCCATGGCGAGCATGGCCGTCGTGGAGGTGGTGGGAGCCAGCCCCAGCGGGCACGCCTCCCTCTTAACCGACGTGTTGATGACGTAGTCCGCGACGCGCGCCAGGGTCGAGCGAGTATTGCCGGTCATCGCTACGAGCTTCGCGCCGATCTTCTTCACCACCGGCAGGAATTTTATTATCTCTTCGGTCTCGCCGCTGTTGGAGAGCGCGAGTATCAGGTCTTCTTTAGTGACGCGGCCGAGGTCACCGTGGAGCGCCTCTGCCGGATGGAGATATAATGACGGCGTGCCTGTCGAGGAGAGCGTCGCCGATATCTTCTGCGCGATGAACCCCGGCTTTCCCATACCGGTGACGATGACGCGGCCCTCTATATTATAGATCGCCTTGACGATCTTCTCGAAATCGGCGTCTATCCTGCTGATGAGCGCCGAGAGAGCGTCCCGCTCTATCCTTAACACCCTCTTAGCCATCGCCCTAGGCACAGGTTTTATCCCCTTCCGGCTCCAAGGCACGCCCTCTCGACCCTCTTAAGCCTTGAAAGCATGCCTTCCAGTTCGGACAACTTCACCATATTCGGCCCGTCGCTCTTCGCCTTGTTAGGATCCTCGTGGACTTCCATGAAGATGGCATCGGCGCCGCAGGTGACAGCCGCCATCGAAAGATAAGGTATGAACTTCCTCTCCCCGCCTGATTTCGAGCCCTTGCCCGCAGGGATCTGGACAGAATGCGTGGCGTCATAAACGACCGGGTAGCCGAGCCCTTTCATGATAAGGAGCGAGCGGAAGTCACTGACTAGGTTATTGTAGCCGAAGCTCACGCCGCGCTCGGTCAGGATGATCTTCCTGTTCCCGGTAGATTCTATCTTCTTGACGACATGGGCCATATCCCAGGGCGCGAGGAACTGCCCCTTCTTTATATTGACAGCTCTGCCGGTCCTGGCGCTGGCCAATACGAGGTCTGTCTGGCGGGACAAGAAGGCCGGTATCTGTATTATATCGAGGACCTTCGCGGCCTCCTTCACCTCTTCCTTGCAGTGGACATCCGAGAGTATCGGAATGCCGAGCGAATCCTTTATCCTCTTCAATATCTTCAGGCCTTTTTTAAGCCCCGGCCCCCTGAAGGAATGTATCGAAGTGCGGTTGGCCTTGTCGTAGCTCGATTTGAAGATAAAAGGCATGTTCAGCCTTCCGGCTATTGCCTTGATAGCCCTGGCGTGCCGCAAAGCACTTGCTTCCGATTCTATTACGCAAGGCCCGGCTATGAGGACGACGGGGTTTCGGCCGCCAATACCAACGCCTCCTGCAACGACCTCTCTCGTCATGATCCTATTTCTCTCTTTCCGCCAGTAGCGCATCTTCGGCCCTCTTCAGGTCCTCAGGCCTGTCGATGCCGATCGTATCGAATTTCGTCTCGACGACCTTTATCTTATAACCATGCTCGAGGGCGCGCAGCTGCTCGAGCTTCTCGGCGTTCTCGAGCGCCGAATGCGGCAGGTTCCTGAATGTGAAGAGAAAATCCTTGGTGAACGCGTAGATGCCTATGTGCTTATAATAGACCGGCTTCTTCTTGGCATCGGACTCGCCTGTCCTGTTATACGGAATGGCGTATCTGGAAAAGTATATGGCATAGCCGTTCTTGTCGACGATGACCTTAACGACATTCGAGTTCGTAAGCTCGCTGGAGTCTTCGATCCGCTTCATCATCGTGGCCATCTGGACGGCCTTGTCATCCTCAAGCGCGAGGACCAGGTTGTCTATCATGATCGACTTCATGAGCGGCTCATCGCCCTGGATGTTCACGGCGATATCGATGTCGAGGGGGTTAACGACCTCGGCGAGCCTGTCAGTGCCTGAAGGCTGGTTCGGGGACGTGTAGACGGCCTTGCCGCCGAAGGCCTCGACGACCTTTATGATGCGCTCGTCGTCGCATGCCACCACCAGATCATCGAGCGTCTTCGCCTTCTTGGCGTTCTCCCAGACGTGCTGGACGACGGGCTTCCCGAGAAGGTTCGCTATGACCTTGCCCTCAAACCTCGTGGCGCCCCAACGCGCCGGTATCACTCCTATCGCTCTCACTGTCTGGCTACCTCCCTGATTCCTTCTTTATCCTCTTTAAAAGCTCTTCCGGCGTCACGACCGCTATGCCGATCTTGCCGACTACGATGCCGGCAGCGCAGTTGGCGATGTGTGCCGACTCGATCGGGTCCGCGCCGGAGGCCAATGATAACGTATAGCTCGCTATCGTAGTATCGCCGGCTCCGGAGACGTCGAAGACCTCCTGCGCTACCGTCGGTATTTGCTTCATCGGCTTATTTCTCTGGAACACGGCCATGCCGTTCTCGCCGAGCGTGATAAGGACTATCGCGCATTTCAGTTTGCCCAGGAGCTTTTCGCCCGCCTTCTTCAATGTGATATCGTCCGTGATCTTGAACCCGACGGCCTGCGACGCCTCGTGGTTATTGGGGGTGATGACGCTTATGCCCCTGTAATAGTTGAAGTGCTCTTCTTTCGGATCGACGGCGATGATCTTCCTCCGGCGCTTCGCGAGAGGGACGATCCTGGCGAGTATGGAGGGCGTTATCACGCCCTTGCCGTAATCCTCGATGATGACCGCGTCGATATCGTCGATTACGCTCTCGACGTATGCCGCCATCCTGGCGATGAGCTCTTCGCTCAGGCGCTCCGCATTCTCTTTATCTATCCTCACGACCTGCTGGTGCTGCGCCACTACGCGCGTCTTCAATATCGTCGGCCTCGAGCCGTCGGTGAATATGCCGGAGGTCCTGATCCCTTTCTGGTCAAGCTCGCTCTTCAGTATGGCGCCGTTCGCATCGTCGCCTATGACGCCCACGAGATGGACGTCGGCGCCGAACGAGCGCAGGTTATTAGCTACGTTAGAGGCTCCGCCCGGCATGAAAGACTCTTTTCTCACCCAGACTACCGGCACCGGTGCCTCCGGCGATATCCGCGAGACGTCGCCCCACAGGAACTGGTCTAATATCAGGTCGCCGATGACCAGGACGCGCGCGTTCTTAAAGTTCGAAATGATCTTCCTGTAATCTCTCCTTGCCATGGCTATAGTTTCTCGATTATGGAACGGTACAGAAGCGGCATCATGATCTCGTGATGACCGATGATATTATATGCTCTTCCGCCCATCGATGTCGGCCTCGACAATATGTTCTGGTGCGGCCGGTATTGGTTTATCATGTCGAAATTGGCGGTCGTGAATACCTTGACATTGTACTTGAGATTCCGCGCGACGGTAAGCGCCTTCAGGAAGACCTCGGGCAGTATGACGGCCGAACCGAAATTCATTGCGACGCCGCCCTCGAGTTTTGAGACGCTGTAGATGAAGTTCCTGAAATCGAGGAGCGACCCCTCGCCTATCGCCTCGCCGTTAGCCGACGGGTGCTGGTGTATGATATCGGTCCCTATCGCGACATGGGCGGTGACAGGGACGTCCAGGGAGTATCCCTTCGCGAGTATACTCAGTTCCCTATGCGGCAGCTTCGACTTTACGATATTGGCACCGACCGCCTCGCCTATGCCGATCCCCTTGGCGAACCCGGAGTTTATCGCCTGATTGATGAAGCTCGCCGTCTCTTTCGCCATGCCGAACGTCCCGTCGACGATCCCTTCGCCGACATCCTCGCTCGTCCGGCCTATCATCGCTATCTCGGTGTCGTGTATGATGCCGGCGCCGTTCAGCGCTACCGCCTTTACCACCCCGCGCTCCATCAGGTCTATCACCAGGGGTGAAAGGCCGCACTTTATCACGTGCGCGCCCATCATCAGGATAACCATCTTATTTTTATTGTGGGCGGCCACTATGGCATCGGCGAGCGAGCGCAGGTTCTGGCTGGCGAGGATACGCGGGAACGAATCGTAGAAATCCTTAAAGGTGCCGCCCTTCCTGGAAAGCCTGGCGAAATCGTTTATCGACACCTTGCACTTCCGGACATTGAGCGGTATAGTCTTTATCTTCCTGAGGTCTATCCTTTGTCTTACCATTAAGGGCTCCTGTGAAATCTTATAGGTGGCGGCTATTCTAACATAAATATTATATTACCGTCAAATAGTATGTATAAGGCGGACGCGTCAGACGTTGAAGCGGATATTGATTATGTCGCCGTCCTCGACGATATAGTCCTTACCCTTGACATAAAGCTTGCCGGCCTCCTTGACCTTATCCTCGCTACCGAGCCCATCCAGGTCCGGGTATTTCATCACCTCGGCCCGTATGAACCCCTTCTGCAGATCAGTATGTATGGCGCCGGCAGCCTCCGGCGCAGTCGAGCCTCTATGGATGTTCCACTGGCGCACCTCGTCGGCGCCCACCGTGAAGAACGATATTAGGTTCAGGACCTTTATGCATAGCCTGCTGAGTGACCTGAGCGCCGGATCGCTTATGCCGAGCGACTGCATGAACTCCGAGCGCTCCGCCTCGGACTCGAGCGCCATGATCTCTTCCTCGACCTTCGCGGATACCTGCATAGCGTCTATCTTCAGGGCCGCGACCTCGCTCTTCACCTCGCTCAGAAGGAGCGTATCCTTGAGGCCGTCCTCGGAGACGTTCAGGACTATGAATATATCCTTGCGCGTGATGAGAGGATAGCTTGCCAGGGCCTTCTTCTCGTCGGAGGAGAGCTCCAGCGTGCGCAGAGGCAGCGTCGTGTCTAGGTGCGCCTTCAATTTCAGCAGGATCTCACGCTCCTTCACGGCGGCCTCTTCCTTCGTCTGCTTGATCGTCTTCTCGATACGCTCAAGCCTCTTCTCGACGAATATGAGATCGTGAAGCAACAGTTCCCCGTTGATAAAATCGATGTCGCGTTTCGGGTCGACCGAGCCGTCGGCATGATAGACCGCATCGTCCTTGAAGACCCTGACGACATGGCAGATCGCGTCGAGCTCGTTAATATCCTTGAATATATCGCCTTTTGCGACCGTCTCCTTCTCGATCTTCGGCAGGAGTTCGATCTCGATCCTGGCGCGCACGTTCTTTTTAGGCTTATAGAGCGAGACGAGCCTGTCGAACCTCCCGTCAGTCATCTCGGCCACGCCCTTGATAGGCCTTCCGGAAGCGACCTCGTTCTCGGTCGGCTTGTGGCCTGTGAGAAGTTCGAAGAGCGTCTTCTTTCCGACCTGCGGCAACCCTATCATACCGATCTTCATCGTGTCACCTCGCGAACTTCAACAGCTCCATTATCGCCGATATCATTATATAAGCGAACAAAAACCATAAAATAATTCTGACTGTTTTTCTTAACATGAATATTTCGTCCGAGGCCTTGCCAAGCGCCGTTTTATCAGGCATACTTGTCATAGAGATATTGGAGGAGATGGCACGATAGCGAAAGCAACTCAGGCCTATCACCTACAAAAAAAGACCTTCGGTTCGGGAGGTCTTTTTTGTTTCTATTTTAAATCCAGCAGCCTCTCCGCCGATGATACGACCTCTTCAACGGTTACCGCCTCAAGGCATTTGAACCCTATCGCGCACCTGTGCGCCAGACAGACGTCGCATCCTACATCCTTATGAATAACCATATCCCTCTTACCCGTCGGGCCCCAGCGCCGCGGCGATAACCCGGCATCCCTGCGTCCGAATATGGCAACGACCGGCGTTCCGAGCGCGCAGGCGATATGGACCGGCCCCGAATCGTTCGATATGAAGGTGTTAGCGCGCTTCAGCACGGCTGCAAGCTCTGCGATGTCAGTCTTGCCTGAAAGATTTACACATTTACCTTCGACGAACGAGGCGACTTCGTCGCCAAATACTTTGTCCGCGGCGCCGGAGACCACTACGATCTTCGCATTATGCTTCTTGGCAAGGATCGATGAAACTTCCGCGAAACGCTCTAGCCGCCATCTCTTCGACGGACAGCTCGCGCCCGGATTGATCGCCACGACAAGGTCCCCATCTCTTATGCCGTTCTCTGCGAAGATGCCTTTCACCTTTCTCTCGGCCTCATCGGTGACCGGCATGTAAAGCGTCCTGTCGGACGGCTCCAGCCCAATATACCGCAGAACGTCCAGCGCGTAGTCCCTCTCGTGCTTCAGGCCGAACTGCTTTGTATGCGGGATCCTTCTCGTAAGCAAGAAACCGTATTTCCTGTCGTAGCCGACCCTCACCGGTATCCCGGCCAGGAATGCCGCCATGTGCGTCCTCTCCGTAGGATGGAGCGCTATGGCGATGTCGAACCTCTTCTCCTTAAGGGCCTTTATGAATCCGATATTACCGGAGAGCCCCTTTTCCCTGCCTTCCTTGTCATATACGATGACCTCGTCGAGATAAGGATTGCCTTCGACTATCTGGCGGGCATAGGGCCTTACCATGAAGGCTATGCGGCTTTCAGGGTAGGCGCCACGCAACGCTTTTATGACGGGGGTCGAGAGGAGGACGTCGCCGATCCTGTCGAGGCGGATTATCAGTATATTCCCATAATTTTGGATTTGGTATTTTGGATTTGTTTTGGATTTTGTAGTATTTGACATTTGAATTTTATTCATACCCCTCGACCATCATCTTCGCCGCCTCAAAGACCTCGTCGGCCTCTATCGACCTCAAACATTCGTAGTTGCAGGCGCAAGTCGCGCTCTCACACGGAGAACAGTTCAGCTTTTTATTTATCACCTCATCGAACTCGCCTGTAGGCCCATACTTCTTCGGGTCTGTCGGCCCGAAGAGCGCCAGGACCTTGGCGCCAACAGCGCATCCCAGATGCAGCGGCGCGCTGTCGTTCGTGATGAGGAGCTTCGAGCGTTTCAGGAGGCCCGCGAGCTGCCGGATATTAGTCCTATTTACGAGGTTATGGCATTTGCGCTTCATCCTCTTCATGACGTCGTCGACGATCGGCTCGTCCTCTTTGAGGCCTATGAAGGCTATGTCCGAGCCGCACTCATCGGTCAGCCTGTCGGCGACTGCGGCAAAGCCTTCCGGTTTCCAGCGCTTCAGATAGCTCTTGGCGCCGGGGTTCAGGAGGACAAGAGGATCGGCCATCTTCTCATCCTTCATGAGCTTCGAGACGAAGGCGGCATCCTCTTCAGTGATATATATGTAAGGCCGCCTCTCGGGCCCGGCTATCCCCAGCGCGTGAAGCCTGTGGAGGTGTCTATCCATGCTGTGGACGATATTAGACGGAAAACGCTGTATGGTAGCCGTCCTGTATTTCGGGCCTATGAGCAGCGGAAAGACGGTATTCTTCAGATCCACTACGAGGTCATACCGCAGCTTCTTCAGCTTCAGCTGTAGCCTCCTCTTGGCGCTGATGGGCATGTGCTTGTCGTATATGATCAGCTTGAAGACCCTCGGATCCTTGTCAAAGACCTCCTTGCCGGCCGGCCCGACCATGACGTCGATCCTGGAATCCGGGAACTCCCTGGACAGGGTCGCGATGACCGGCGTCGTGAGGATGACGTCGCCGACGTTACTCAGTGTGATGACCAGTATGCGTTTAACCTGCAACTTATCTATCGTCATATATTAATTCAGCATCTCCCGCGCTTTGCTCAAGACGTCCGCAACGCTTATCTCGGCCATGCACTCATTATCTTTGCAAGTAAGGTCATAACACGGTACCTCACACATCGTGTTCTTTTGGATGACATAGTAGTCGCCTTTGCCGTAAGGGCCTGTGAGGCGCGGCGAGGTCGGCCCGAAGAGCGCGATCGTCTTCGCCTTCATCGCTACCGCCATGTGCATTGGGCCGGAGTCATTGGCGACAACAAGGTTTGCGCGCTCGAGGAGGGCGCCGAGCTGGCGCAAGCTCGTCCTGCCGGCAGCCACTACGGGCGGCCTCTTCATCATGGCCTTTATCTCCTCGGCAAGCCTCACATCCTTCTTCGCTCCGGAGATGACTATCCTGGCGCCGTCCTTCTCCGCAAGTAGGTCGCCGAGCTCGGCGAAGTGCTCCCTGGGCCACCTTTTCGGGTCCCAGTTCCCGCCTGGACACAGGACTACGACACGATCCTTGTCGGCGATGCCCTCTTTCGCAAGAAACTCCCTGACATGCTTCCTGTCCGCGTCCTCCACGAAGAATTCATACGATACGTCGCCAGGCCTTATCCCCGTGGCGCGCGCGATATTCAGGAAATACTCCACCTTATGGCACTCTTCATCGGGCTCTTCCACGGCCGTGGTGAGGATGCCGCCCCTCTTCTTCGTCGGGTAACCGATCCGCTTCTTTATTCCTGCAAAATACGTAAGGAGCGCTTTCGTGAACGATCGGTGCAGAAGAAAAGCGGTATCGAAACCCTCTCTCCTAAGCTGGGCGACGAGACGTATCTTGCCGATGAGGCTCTTGTGGGCGCCTTCCTCGTCATATATTATGATCTCGTTCAGGCGCTTGTTGGTCTCAAGCATTTGGCTGCATCGCGGATGCAAGAGGCAGGCGATATACGCGTCGGGATAGGCCTCCCTCACCGCGCGTATGAACGGCGTCGAGAAGAGGACGTCGCCCACCCAGTTCACGTTCACTATCAGTATGCGTTTAATCATGGCATCGTTCCTTACAAATTTTTACGGCTCCCGGTAAAGGCGGTTACCTTTGCGGTGAGCCTCCGCTTGCCTAACTATAGCAAAAATTTCTTCGGGTCCTGCCGCTCTCTCGTCGAAATTTTTACGGCTCCAGCCTCTAATGCGGGACCTTGTGACCCGCCTACTCCGTCTAACCCGTTTTCAATAAATTTTATGGGTCCTGTCACAAGGTCGCCTTTCGGTCCTCGGCGGCTTCGTGCGGGGTTTACAATATACAATCAAAACTGACGGGTATCTTAAAACAACCATTTAAGCTGCGCTGTAACCCCATCCCGCAAGCACTACGCCGCCTGCGGTCCTCAAGGCTGGACCTTGTGCCACCCATAAAATTTCCTGACCAGCCGCTTCGGCGGCACGCAAAGGTTCCGCCACTACGTGATGCCGTAAAAATTTCTCTTCATTTCCCCACCAGTAAAATTTTTCGCTCCCTCGGATGTGGACATTTTACGGGTGACACACCGAGCCTTTTTTCATACAAGAGGCGGTACGGGGTGGGGCTTATCACGTTCTCCCGGTGTTGCGTTCTAGTGTTTGAGTGACTCGCAAGAGTCGGACACAGCCTCTTATAGAATAAAAGGCGAGGTCGTGGCAGGACCCGTAAAATGTCCTCCTTCGCGCTGTGCGAAAAATTTTGCTCGCTTACTCATCCCTGTGCTCCTTGACCCACGTATAATAACCGCTCGTCTCGATCCAGAAGACGAAGAGGTTGTCGGAGGTGCGCGAGATCTTTATCCTTTTTACCGCGTATATATCGCCGGATGGGGCCGAATGCCCCGGGTTCGTCGTCACAGCGCACTCGTAGCCCGCATCTTTGACCTTCGCCTTCACCCTGTCATTATGGGCTCCTATCGGGTAACAGAACGTTTTTACCTCCACGCCGAGGCCCTGATGAAGGATATCTTTGGATCGTCTCAATTCATCTTCGAGCTGGCGAGTTCCCGTGGTCGGAAGCCACCTATGCGAGATGGTGTGGCTGCCGATAGTGATAAGTCCTGACCTTACCATCTCTTTCAGGTCGTCCCAGCCGAGGTATCCCGGCGTCCCGATCTTGCCGGTGATGACGAACATTGTTGCTGGAATACCGTATCTTTTCAAAGCAGGATAAGCGTATTGATAATTATTGTAAAAGCCGTCGTCGAACGTTATCGCGACTGTCCGCGGCGGCACCTTCTCCTTCTTCTGCATATACGAGACGACCTTGTCGAGGCCGACGACATTGTAACGGCGCTTGTGTAAAAACTCCATCTGCCGCTCGAAACTCTCCGGCGAGACGGAAAGCTTCGTCGTCTTGTCATTATGATCGATAGAGTGGTACATGATGACCGGGACGACATAGGCGGTCTTTAAAAATACGGCCGCGCCGCTCGCTATCACGGCAAGGGCCGATATCAAGATAAGATGTTTTCTCTTCATGCACCTATCCTCAGGGCTTGCGGCCCAGGACCTCTTCATAAAGTTTCATCATATTGCGCGCCATCCCGTCGAGCGTAAACCTCTCGCTTACAAGCGCCTTGCCTCTTCTGCCCATTTCGTTACGAAGTGAGCTGTCGGAAAGGAGCCTGAGCACTGCATCGCTTATCGCTTTCGAGTCTCCAGCATCGACGAGCATGCCGTTGTAGCCGTCCTTTATGATATCACCTATACCGCCTATTCTCGATGCCACGCAGGCCCTGCCGGACGCGAGCGCTTCCAGGAGCGCGATGCCCAGACCCTCTTTTACCGACGGGAAGACGAATACGTCCATGACCGAAAGGAACCTGGGGGTATTGGCGCATGAGTCATAGAAATGGACGGAACCTGCAACTCCCAGTGACTCGGCCAGTTTTTTAAGCCTGGGGAGCTCTTCCCCGCTGCCCAGCAGTATCGCCTGGGCGTCGGGCCTCTTGGCGAGAATATCCTTCATCGCCTCGATGAAGAACTTATGCCCCTTCACCGAAGACAGCCTTCCTATAGTACCGATGACGGGGGTGTCTTTTAGCCCCAGCTCCGCCCTGATCTCATTTAGCCTGCCGGTGGCATCGTATTCCGAGAACCGGGAGGCATCAACACCGCTGTATATGAGCGCTATCCTATCCCCATCCACGCCCAAGTCGTCGATGAGGTGAGATTTTACCGCGTCGCTTATAGCGACGACCTGGGCGCCCCAAGTATCGATGATGCCCCTCAGCCTCTTTCTGAAATAACCGTGACAGGTCGTGATAAAAGGAACTCTTGCCATCCTGGAGGCGATAAGAGAGGCGACCTGCGACACCCTCGTATGGGCGTGTATAAGGTCGACGCCTTCGTCCTTCACGATGCGCGAAAGCCTGAAGGCGGACTTCAGGACTTTTGGCCCGAATTCAAATTTGGTCCTTATGTCGAGCTTCCTGTGGGGTATGCCGTAGCGGTCGAGCTCGGCCTCGAGGTCTCCGCCGCTTGAAGCGACGACCACCTCGAGCCCCTTTGACTTCAGCGCCTTGGAGAGCGTCAATATATAATTGGATATGCCGCCGACGTTAAAATGCGTCGTCACATGCAGGACTTTCACGCCGCACCTTCTTTCGCCTGCACTGCGCCGGATAAGGCGGCAGGGGCATCTTTGGCCAAAAATTTCCCCATGGCGGCCAGGACGTCGTCGACCGTTATCCGCCTCATGCACGGCAGCTTCTTACGGCAGACCGGGTTATAGCACGGGCTGCACCGGACGTCATTAGCCTTGCACAACACGATGCACTCTTTCGACGGCGCGACATGCCTTCCCGGCGCTGTCGGCCCGAAGAGCGCGACGAACGGCGTGCCGATGGCCGACGCTATATGCATGGGCGCCGAATCCGGGGTCAGGTAGACCTTGAAGCGCTTTATGAGGCCGGCGAGCTCCATCACGGACGTCTTGCCGACAGCTACGAGAGGTTTCGACCTGGCCTCGCGCGCTATCTCGTTGGCCAGCTCTATATCTTCCTTTGCGCCGGTCAGGACGACGCGCATACCGTAGTCCTTTGCCAGGCGGTCACACAGTTCCGCTATATAGGCAGGCGGCCAGTTCTTGCTGAGCCAGCGCGAAGAGGCCCTGACGTTTATCCCGACGAGCGCCTGCGACTGCTTGACCCAATTATCCAGAAGAAGTTTTTCGGCCTGCTTATCGTCGTAGTCCGAAGGCCATAACTCCAGATGCTTGTCGGCGCCTTTTATTCCGGCAAGACCCAGCGTCCTGAACTGGTGCTCCAACGGGTCCAGGTACGGCGCATCGTCCTTTATCCTGTTATTAAGAAGGAACGACCACTTCCTGTTGTCATATCCGTACCGCTGGGCCGCCAGGCTTGAGAATGCCAGGAGATGGCTCTTCTTGTTGTTCTGAAGGTCTATGACGATATCTAAAGACTCTCTCTGCAGCTCTTTTGCGAGACGCCAGAGGCCGAGGAGCCCCTTATGCTTGTTGTCAAGGTCGCAGACTATCCTGTCATTTATGTACGGGCAGCCGTCCAGGACCTCGCGCGCCTTTAGCCCGACGAGGACCTTTATGTTCGCATGCGGGTATCTTGCCCTGATGGCCCGAAGCGACGGCACGCTGAGTATGACATCGCCTATGGCGCTCATCTTTATGACGAGGATGTTCGCCTTTTTAAGCGCCTCGTCGTAGACTGCCATCGTCCGTTCCACCATCTTATCGAGATTAAAATCGCTCTCGACCCTCTTGCGCGCCGCAGAGACTATCCCGAACCTTAAGTCCTTATCCTTGTAGAACCGCAATACTTTTTCGGCGATATCCTTAGGGTCCTGCGCGTCGCAGAGGAGCCCCGTCTTGGCGTCCTCTATTATATCGACTACGCCTCCTACCCTCGTCGCCACGACCGGCACGCCGGTCGCCTGCGCCTCGATTATGGCCCTGCCGAAAGCCTCGGGCGTCACCGTGGCAGATACAAGGACGTCCAGCTGGGCCATCACATCAGGGACATCCGGCCGCGCTCCGAGGAACTCGACCGTCTGATCGAGCCCGAGCCGCCGGACCAGGAGCTCCAGGTCCTCTTTATACTTCTCCTTAGGCGCTTCTCCGGCGATCACCGCCTTGAGCTGCGGTATCTGCCGGTTGAGCATAGCCACCGCCTTTATGAAATCGGCGTGACCCTTGAGAGGCGTTATCCGCGACACCATGCCTACCACGAACTCTTTCGACCTCTTGACGTTTGGGCCGCGAAACTTGAACCTTGAAAGGTCGACTCCCCTCGGTATCAGCCGTATCCTTTCATGCGGCACGCCGAAGGCTCCTGCCATGTGTTTGGCCATTACGTTGGAGGCGACGATGACATATTTCCCCCATGCCATCGCGGAGCTGAGAAGGTGCTTCGCATAATAGCCGTGGGCGGTCGTTATGAACACCCTGTTCGTGCCCTTGCATGCGAAGTATGCGATGATCGCCGGCACGCGCGAGCGGGCATGCACGATATCGATATCCTCGCTCCGTATGATGCGCTTTAAGGACCTTATCATCCTGAAGATACTGAAGAGGGACTTCTTACCGACGGGAAGCGCGTAATGCCTGACGCTCATGGAGTCGAGTTCCCTCACGAGCCTGCCGCCGGCCGAGACGACGATCGCCTTGTGGCCGTGCTTCACGAGGTAGCGCGCGAGATCGACCGTCCCGGTCTCCACCCCTCCTATGTCCAACGATGGGAGAATTTGTAGTACGTTCATAACTCACTCCACAAAACTTTTACGGCACCTGTGCGAAGGCGGTTACCTTTGCGGCCACCTCCGCTTGTCGCTCGCTCAGATTAGGCATCTTCGCTCGCTGTTATGTGAAATTTCGATAGCCGCTGAACCCGGACCACGGTCGAACTGTTGACAGGTTTCAGCGGCTTTGCTAAATCGCCATAAGGTATCGAAATTTCACGAAAGGGCGGATTCCAGTTACTAGTGCAACAACTTGACGAACGCTTCGTGCGGCGTTGAAAATTCTAAGACTTTT
>Ga0315276_10000230_pt1 | contig 46981 bp, 28 predicted proteins | sample YL17G05_0_MG_FD_204542 | JGI IMG/M metagenome (GOLD analysis project Ga0315276, IMG submission 204542) | Sediment microbial communities from Yellowstone Lake, YNP, Wyoming, USA - YL17G05_0 | ecosystem: Environmental > Aquatic > Freshwater > Lake > Sediment | place: USA: Wyoming | collected...
CGCCGAACCTAAAATAAGAACAATAGTCTGTGCCGTATCTGTATAAACCACCGCCCGCAGACCGCCCAAGACCGTGTATATTCCCGTCAGAATCACTGTCGTTAGCGCACCCACCCAGAAAGCATCGAGGACGATGCTCTCCGTCAGCCGCAGATGAATCTCAGGCAAAAGTGCATTAAAGACCACACCGCCGGCATAAACCGTCACCGAGACCTTGGTAAAAACGTATGCAATCAAAGAAACCACCGACAGAATCCACCGGGCAGTCGGGTTATACCTTTTTTCGAGAAATTCGGGCATTGTAAATACCCGCGAGCGGTAATAAAAAGGCACAAACACCCAGCCCAGCATAATAGTTATCCAGGCGTGCATTTCCCAGTGTGCCATTGCCATACCGCTGGTCGCTCCCTGCCCGGCCAGCCCGACAATATGTTCTGAGCCGATATTGGATGAAAATATCGAGCCTCCGATTACGAACCAGCCCATATTTCTGCCGGCCAGAAAATAGTCGGTTGTCGTCCTTTGTTTCTGCGCTACGCAGTACCAGACAATCGCCGCAATAAGACCAAAGTAAAGCGCAACCGCCAGCCAATCCAATGCCCCAAAAACTCCCGCATTCACAGCTTACCCTTTCAATTTAATGTTAATCTGATATTGAGCTAAAAACCATTTATATAAACGCCGCTTCGGTATATTTCAAGACTTTTCCTGTTTTTCTTTATTCTGGACGGTCGGCATGTAAACAAGTATGTGCGAAACACGACATACGAAATGTGAGATACGATAATTAAACCTCAACGAGATAAACTTCGCTTGAGCCGGTCATTGCGCTGGTGAATGCGACGGTCTTGCCGCCCGGCAGAAAACGCGGGTGCGGATGAAGCTCCTGCGGCTGTCCTTTCCAGGAAACGCCGGTCTGACATAGCAACTGCGGCTCTATCGAGCCTTTTTTCGACATCCACAATCCCGTTTTGCAGTCGTTATACATATCGTCAATGACAAAGCGGTCCTGCTGGGCGTTTGCTGTGCCGTGGCCAACACAGGCGCCGGCAAGCACACATCGCTCATTCTTACCATCGGCATCGACCGCCCAAAGCCCCTGCGGCTGACGAGCGCCATTGCAGGTAACGTAAATTGTTTTGCCGTCCTCGCTCCAGAACTCGTGGCCTGCGGCTTCAAAGCCGGCCTGGATGAATATCGGGCGATTCCCCGTGCCGTCGGCGTTTATCAGCCACATCCTCTGCACATACCACCACGGCCCGCCGTAACAATAAAGAACCAGATTAGGATTTGTCGGGCAATACTGCACGTGACTTCTGGGCGTGTTGCCGTCAAGAAGCCTGTGCATTTGGCCGTTATCCGTCCGAATAACCACAAGGGCACTGCGGATTAAAAATCCTTCTTCCTTCTTTAAAAAATCCTCCTCGGTTTTATCTTCCAGAAACATACCGTCAATGAGGAAACGGCCATCGGGACTGACGCTTATCTGGTGCGGCCTGAAACAACTTTCCACCCGGCACAGGCTCCGCTCTTCCAGCGTTTCGATATTGACCGTCTTGAAGTGATTCCTGTCCTCAATGAAATAAATCTCTTTGCCGTCCGGCGAAATATGCGACCAGCGCGGCACTAAATTTTTGTTAGATTCCGTAAGCTGCACACTTTCGCCGGTCTGGAGATTCATCTTAAAGAGGTTTAACTGTCCCTTTTCGCTGCCGCGGTCTGAGCCATAAAGAAGCCACTTACCATCCGGCGTTGTTCCGGGCTGCGAGAAATATTGCGCGTGAGTGATTCTGCCGGGCGTGTCGGTCATTTGCCAGACGGTATGGCCGGTCTTGGAATCGGTGTATTTGCGGCGCTGGTCTGGGTAAATCTGACCTTTCGTCCCGGCTGCCTTTTCCTTTGCCCATATTGTGCAGCCGCTGATGCCGCCTGCTGCAACGGCAGCCGATGTTGCCTTGATAAAATCCCGCCGTGTCATCCTCATAAAATTCTGCGCCTTTCAAACTCAGTTTTTCGTTACAATTTCAACTTCCGCCTTTTTATACGGCACAATCTTAACAGGCCCCAAAATACCCGAATCGAGCGCCTCCGGTTTTCTCAATACACACCGGTCGTGTCCCCATCTTGAGTGTAAATCCGTCAGCGTCTCATCGTAGATATTCCACTTTACCTCGTTGGCCCTGAGGTTGCCGACGACAAGACTCACGGTGTTTTTGCCGGCCTTGAGGTAATTCTGCACTTCGGTTTCAAAAGGAGGCCATACTCTCGTATCGACGAGTTTTCCATTTATCCATATCTCCACAAAATGTTTTACATCGCCGAGGTTCAGAACAAGTTTCGTATCGGCGGCAAGATATTCGGCAGGCACATCAAATTCTTTTGTATACACACATCTGCCGGAATACCAGTCCAAACCATAATCTTTCCACAAACTTAATTGCACCATCGAAGGCTCGTATGTCACCATAATCGGCTCGATTATGCCGTCTGAATAATCCTTTACAGCAACTTTTATAAGCAGCGTGTTTTTGTCACTGTTTAACAACTCTTTGAAGGTTATCTGTTTTTGCTGCGACGACGGCCCGGCTTTTTTACCGTTGACGAATATCTGGTAATCTCCTTTTATTGTCGGGATGTTTATTCCAACCGCACCGTTTGGCAACTGCTGTCGATACCACACGTTAAGCGGAAATGCTAACGGCTGATTTTTCAGTTCTATACTGCCCCACGGCCCCAAAGGCGGATTTACATACTCAAATGCCTTCGTCCACATCCCGCTCTCGTTGGCAGCTTCCCACTGGCCGTTTGAAATCAATTTGATTTTGCTGCCGTTCTCCAGCGTTATTTCTCCCTGCAACAGTAATGCTCCCGCATTTTCCACCGTTACGTTAAAGACATTTTCACCGGCCATTAGGTATGATGATATGTCATACGTCTCTGCGGTTTTCCAGTCGCCGTCCTCCCCTGCGGTTTTGCCGTTGATGTCCAGCTTATATTTTTTGTCGGCGGTTATGCACAGCCAGGCATTTTTCGTCGGTCCGTTGATAACTATTTTTTTTCTGAACCTGACTTCCTTGCCGCCGATAGCTCCCCAATGTGGTTTGAGGTCGCTGTATGTTATCCACCACCCGTCCCACGGGCTGAGGTAACGTCCGCACCCCTGTATTTTACTATACTTGTCTTTGATTTTTACCTGCTTCCAGCGAATGTTTTCACCGGGCTGGAGCAACTCTTCCACTTTAACGGAAGCAGAAGCTCTTTCCGGCCAGAATTTCATTATCGGCAGCTCTATTTGTGAGGTTTGCACATTTGCCTGCCATTTGTAATCAAGGGCATTGCCGGCGGGAATAAAGCTCCACTTGTCACCCAGACTAATTTCTCGAAGAGAATTTTTGGCTGCCAACTCTTTCATTATCTTTTCTTCCGGATGACCTTTCGTTACATTCACGTAAAATTTTTCCGTCGCCGGCGGTATCCATCCTTCGATTTTTACCCCCTTTTCCGTTGCATCGGCTATCCTGACGTCTTTAAGATTTGTGTCATCAACGCTTAGACTGTACTTCGCAGCCTCATTTCGGTCAAAAACAACGTAGTAACTTTCCCACGGCTGAAACGAAAGATTTAATTCCGTTCTGCCGCTGTCCGAAAGTCCGCATATTTTCTCCGTCTGTGCCGTTTCCGGATGCCACTTTTCAACTTCGCCGCTGCATCGCAGGCTCACTTTCAACTGTCGCGGGACTTTTTGGCCATTCATAAGGTAATAAATGTCATAGCCACCCGTCGTCCTGTGAAGAAAATGAAAACCTGCACGGCCACCTTTTTTGATGATAACGTCTTTCTTAACGGTTTTTTCGATTATCGCAGGGACGGTGTCTACTTCTCTCGCAAAGTAAGCCTTTCCATTTTTGTCGTTTATATTAGTTATGAACTCATTCGAGTATGTCTTGTCGATTTTGTAATATCCGCTGCGCAGAAACAGCGGATTAAAGCCAAAAATATCGCTGACGGATTTTATAATAGTTGCATCCATCTTTCCCTCTTCCATCGAAGCCGTTGGAAGAGTATTTAATGCGATTATTGTCCCGCCGTTCTCATAAAAGTTTTTTATTTTCTCAAGAACATTCCTGTTTATCACAGACAGTGGCGGCACAATCAGCACAGAATATTTTTCCTCCGCAATTTCTATTTTCCCTTTAGATACGTCTGCTTTTAAAATCGAAGCAGAGTCAATAACGTCATAATCAATCTGATTATTAAGAAGCTCTCTTTGAACGCTGTAATATTGCAGTGAAAGTATATCATTCAGCTCATCGAGGCTGAACTCTCTGCCGTCCCCGCCTTCATATCGGGTGGACACCCACTGGCTCGTAATCGGAAACAGTATTCCAACGTCGCAGACGTGCCTGCCCTGCCTGCCCATATACAAAATTCTCTGGACGAATTTCGCCGGCTGATTGAAATATTTCCAGTAAGCGTTCTGGTAGAACCAGCTCGGCGGAAAATCGGCCGAACTGTATGGCGTATCGGTAGTATAGAAAAAACCGTGCAGCACCATAAAATTCAGTCCATATACGGAGAGCATTGAAAGCCCGTATTTCAATTCTTCGGGACTATACGTCCAGCTATTGCCGCCCAGCGCCTCGACCGCCGCCAGTTTTCCTCCCTTTAGATGCACAATCGAGCTTAACTGCTTGGGCTTAAACCACTCGATATATGCCGGAAATGAATACCGAAAATCCTCGTTGTCGGTCATAGGTATATCCACGGCGGAAAACGTCCGGAAGTAATCCCCCTGGCTTACGTGGCTGAATATGTCCTCGTATGTATGTCCCGTCAGGACAATATTATGTTCGTCGCACCAGTCATTAATCTGCTTGAACCACGCGTCGCAATACAATGTCGTGAAAACATCATAATAGTCGCATCTTATCTTTGGCGTTACGTTCCCCCCGTCATAAATCAGCAGCGGCAGATATTTTTTAAGGTCGTATCCTTTCAACTGCCGGAATTTTCCCAGAAAATCATCCGTCCAGACAAAATTTGCTCCGGGCAGTTTTGCCGAAATCTCATCGAAAAAAATGCCGGGAATTCCGTTGCCGAAATATTTCCCGAACCTCTTGTAATATTCTTCGTGAGTGATTTTGATAAAAGCAGCCACCGCGTTCTTGTCTAAATAGTCAATCCCTCTTTGCGGCGGCCCCGCTCGCCCTTCGCCATCCCTTATCTGCCGGAACGTCATAATCAGCCATTTACCATCCGGCACATTCCAGTCTTTGCCTGAATATTCGCTGATATCTATAAGAGATTTCTCCCCGATAATACCTTTTGAAACAATTTTAGCCGCTATCACGCCAACCAGTTTTTCAGCCGCTTGTATTCTTATGCTCTGCGGCCCGTCTATTTCCATCTCGGAGTATACAAGTCCCTTTTGCGAGAATTCTTCCGGATTAACTACTACGGTTCTGCCCCCTGCACTTCCGCTCGGCCAGCGGTCTTCATCATAAAGCCAGGTGGCAAATCCAACTTCTTTACCGTAATTTACAGCCGTATCCATCGCATCCCACCAGCCCTGTGAAAAATACGGAGTTTGGCCCATATTCAGGCCTACCCTGGCGTGTATGAATCCTCCATAAACCCCCTTCTCGACCATCTGGTCTATCTGCCATTTAAGTTTATCTTTCTCAAGAGTATCGTTCCAGCACCAGAAAGGCAAAAGAGAACAATCACGCGGCGGGTTCTTAAAATTCTCTTTCAGCGTCCCCTCGCTTCCGAACACACTTGCCGTTGCAAACAAAATCAGTATTAACATTAGATTTATCTTGTTTGCCTTTGACATTTTCAAACCTCCGCCAGATATATCTCAGGCGAACCGCTCATTATGCTGTTGAAAGCGACTCTCTTGCCGTCCGGCAGAAAATGCGGATGTGCGGCAGTGCCGCCAAAGGCTGCGCCGCCGTGCTTCCAGCCGGTCTGACACAAAAGTTCAGGCGTCGAAGAGCCTTTGCGTGACATCCACAGGCCGGACGCAAAATCACGATAAATCTCAGTAACTACAAATATGTCTTCCTGCGGGTTTGCGGTGCCGTGACCGTTACACGAGCCGGCAAGGACACATCTTTCTTCGCCGGTTTCGACATTTATCGCCCAAAGTCCCTGCGGCTGTCGCCCGCCGTTACAGAATGTATAAACCGTCTTTCCGCCGGCGCCCCAGAATTCGTGCTGCACCCCCTCAAACCGTGTCTGGATAAATATAGGTCTGTTCCCCGTTCCGTCGGCATTTATCAGCCAAAGCCGCTGCACATACCAGCAGGGGCCGCCGTGATTATAGAGAACCAGGTTTGGATTGATCGGGCAATAGTGTGCATGAGTGCGAGGGGCATTGCCGTCAACAAGTTTGTGCATCTGGCCATTGTCCGTCCGGATAACCACTACCGCACTTCGCATCAAAAAATTCTCGTCCTCCAGGAATTTACCCTCGTCCACCTTTTCCATAAATATCCCGTTAATAATGGACTTATTGTCGGGACTGACGCTTATCTGGTGAGGCCTGTAGCAGTTTTCTACTCGAATAAGGCTGCGCTCTTCCAGCGTCTCAAGGTTGACTACCTTAAAATGGTTTATCCCCTCGATAAAATAAACCTCTCTACCATCGGGAGAAATATGGGCCCATCGGGATTCGACTCCCTCAGGCGACTCGGTAAGCTGTATGCTTTCGCCTGTCTGAAGATTCATCTTAAACAGGTTCAATTTACCTTTCTCGCCTCCGCGGTCTGAACCGTAAACAAGCCACTTGCAGTCCGGCGTCGCCATATTCTGCGTCGCATACTGTGCCTTGGTGAGTCTGCCGGGCGTGTCCGTCATCTGCCAGATTGTGCGGCCCGTCTTCGAATCCGTAAATTTCCTCTGCTGGTCGTGATAAACATCCCCCTTTTTTCCCATTTTCTCCTTGCTTGAAAATATATTCAAACCCATAAATCAATCCTTATGCTTTTTAGCGTTAAACTTCTTAGACACTGGTTTCAATAATCTTGACCTTGCTCAAATCAGCCGTCCCCAGTCCCAGTTTTTCAGCATATTGGAGTGTTGGAACAATCATTTCCTTCTTAAAAGTCGGGTCCTCGGCTTCAAGAATCTGCGCACAATAAGAATCCGTTGCGACCATATCGCCGCTGATGATAAGCTTGTCAACCGCCTTGACAACCGACCCTCCCTTGAAACTCGGACCCTTTACCGTCAAAATCCTTCTCGCGTCTACTATTGTCAGCTCCGGGCGCATCGAATCCGCAAATTCCGCCACGGTTTTCGCAAAGAAATCTTTGCCCTGCTCGCCGCCTTCCTTGAGCTGCTTATGGGCGGCCATCCGCTGGGGCTGATAAACCGCGCCAAAAAAGTTCTTTAACGCACAGGTCATACCGGCCTCATCGTGTTTCTTGAGCATAGGCTGATTTATTATGACCGCCGCACCAAGCAAATATTTATTGACCTTAATCTCCGGATTTTTCTCCCACCTGTCCGAATGAACCACAACATATTCATCTTCATCCGTAGGATGTGTGCATATCACGTCAATTTTCGCCCTTTCAGCAATCCTAAAAACATCGTTCGCCTTAAAAACGAACGCATAGTCGTTATATTTGTTCAGCACATAAGCATCGGAGGAATCGCAGATAGTCACATTGCCGGCCCCGCTTGCCTTGACGTGTTCGCCGATTGCAACCAGACAATATGGGTCGGAGCCGGTCGGGAATGCTCTGTGCGAGCCGTAGTTGGGCTTCAGGAACACGCTGTCGCCTGACTGCACAATTTTTCCCGTCCCGCCGATGACCTCCAGTCCCTTCGCCAGCATTTGCTTGGCGTCGTTGCCGCTCACAACCACAAGCAGCGGCTTGCCGTCCTCAACAAAAAGATTGCCTTTACCTGCTCGCGGCTGCAATCCTTTCTTTTCCATAACGCTCTTTGAAAACGGCGCCGCACAATACGCCGCCAGTGCGCTTGCGGCCTTCAGAAATTCCCTCCGCGAAAACTCAAAATATCCCCGTTCCAATTTAGTGTCTTTTATACCCATACCTGACTCCTTTTTTAATCAGCCTGCTCATAAATAAATCGAAAACCGGACAAACAGCTACAAACCGTTTGCATTATTTGCCTTGTAAAATCTTTGTCAATTCCTTAAGGTTTTCATACGGATAAAATTCTTCCCGCGAAATCTCATTATATCTCACCCAAAAATAGGCAAGCACATAATCATTTTTCAGTTCCTCAACAAGCCCGTCTCTTTCCTGCCAGGCTGCAACAGCCTCGGCCACAAGCTTTTTGGTATCTTCATTTTTCGCCGCATCGCTCACCAGAAAAAGATTAATGTCCAGTGCCTTTAATTTCCTCGTTGACTGCACCATATCAACTATTTTCTTCGCCGATTTTGTCCCTGCAACGGTCAGTTCGGTATACCTCAATCCTTTTCTGTAAAACTCAATCCTCTTGCGAATCAAATCATTGTCCGCAGCAATATCCGCCGCATCCAAATCATCGCGGCACGCCTGCAATATCGGCTGGGTATAAACGTCAGGCAATCGTGTGTTTTTAATAGAATTGCAGCTTATATCGCTGCCTTCCTCCGTAGCCGATTTCCATAAATCCCCAAGTCGGTTATGAAACTTTCTTACAGACTCCCCCGCCCTGCCGAACGCCTTCTGATAAAAATCATCGAGTATCTTTTTTTCGTCGAGCGATGTGTCCCACAGCAGTTTGCCGGCCACGTAGTAGTTTATGCCGTTGATGCCGAATTCATCACCCGCCTGCATTTGATAAAGGTCAATCCCCTCCTTATGGAGATACCGGATTGAATCCGCCAGGTACGGCACAAAAAGCCGGTGCAGTCCCGGCCACGAACCGTTTATATAATACTCATAAATAGCCGCTTTCTTCGAAGCCTTCGCCCATCCCGCCGCTATTTCTTCATGCTCTTTTTTCAGTTCGGCATTTGAATGTTTATAAGCGCTCCACAAACAATATTGCGGAATCACAAAAGGATTCAGTTTAACGTTTTTGGGCGGCGTGATATACCTCGAATATGCCATCGAAACAACATATTTGCCCGGATGTGTCTTCTGCACCTCCTCAGCCACCTGATTGACGAACGTGAAAATCCTGTCGCTTATAACGGTATATTTGCCGGGCCTCTTTTTCATCTCCTCCGCATCGATTCCCGCTCTTTTAATTACCTCGCCCGAATCCAAAGCCCTGCACTTCTCACATTCGCAGAACCCTCCGCCATCATTCATAGTTATATGAACGCCGTCATAATCCGGATGCTCCTCAAAAAAATTCCTTACCCATTCAACAGTAACCTTTACCACCTCCGGGTTGCTCGTGCATACCTGCCCCTCGTGCTTATAATCATAATCTTCGTCAGGAACAGCCCTTTTGCCGTTTATCATCGCATAATATTCCGGATGTGTACTGCTATACCGTTCAGGCGGAAAAATCTCCCCAAGCGCGTGCCCGCCGTATATCTTCATACCGCCCCACTTGTTCCGCTTCTCCCACAATTCCACTTCCTTTTGATGTTCAGACGTTATTCCAAGAACAAGTTCCCTTGCGTGCATCTCGGTCGGGCCAGTCTTGGCGCCCCAAAGCGCCCCATCCGGCCCACGGTTTCGCCATTTGAAATCGGGCTGCTCGGTATCATCTATCTTGCCTACCTCAATGTTCCTCATTTGAGGAACCACCTCGCCCAGTTCGCCCGGCCAGAACCACCTGACCCCGAGATACTTCTCCAAAAACGTATAAACAGCAAACTGCGTTCCCGCATCGTCTTTACCGGCCAGAGAAAGAATACTCCCGTCCGTTTTGATTCGAAACCCCTCTCTTTCGAGCGTATCAACTCCCGGCAGAGCCTTTTCATTGACCTTATTCCGCCCGATAGCAATCAGATTCCCCGACAATCTGTCGTAATCCCTTTTTATGATAAGCACCGCACCGGAAATCTTTCTTATATAGTTTTGTAGCTCATTGGCCACAAACTTCTCATTCTCGGAAGCCTTTTCGCCTATTACAATGGTCGCATTAGGCTTTTCATTCTTCACGATAACAAACTTACTGGACGTATCGAAAAGCCCGCCGGAACATACGGACTGGCCAAAACAACCCAGCACCGCTGCTATGAATAATACCTGCTTTAAACTCCGCCACATATTCAATACCCTTTCTTGCCCATAGCTTTTCGCCGGGCAGCAAATAACCGTTTTTAAGACACTTACCAGAAGGATTATTATTACAATTGACCGCCAATCTTACAACCAAAAAATACGCTCTTGCCTGAAAACCGCCTTGACTGTAACATACATAAATATGAGTAAACCTCATCCATGTAAACACATAGAAAAAGGCCGCTTAAAAACCAACCGGACACCGCAAAAAAACGTCCCACAGCACAACAACTACTTTTTGACAAATTTGACTGCAAAAATCAATCTGCCGGTAATACTGATTACCGCTGTTTGCATCATCGTTCTGGCTGTCCATTGGCCTGCGTTGTCGGCAAAAGCCTTCTCCTTCGATGACAACATCTATCTTGTTGACAATATGCTCGTCCAAAATCCGAGCTGGTATTCCGCCAAAAGATTCCTCACCGAAGTTCTCGAACCTTCAACAGTAGGCGGCTACTATCAGCCATTGGCGATGATTTCACTTATGTTCGATTACGAACTCGGCGGACGCGAAAATAATATGATGCCCTTTCACCGTACCAGCCTTATATTCCACGCCGCAAACACCGCCCTGATAATTGTCTTGCTTTACTTATTATTCGGGCAAACTTGTGGTGAGCGAAGTCGAACCATATGGGTGGCGGCAGCAGTCGGGCTTCTTTTCGGCGTGCATCCTATGACAGTCGAACCCATCCCCTGGGTCGGCGAACGAAAAACGCTTCTCGCCGCCTTCTTCTCATTATGGTCGCTGATTTTTTACGTTTATTCACGCACGACGCATCACGCACAACGCAAGACAGTTCTGCTTTATATCGGCAGTCTCATCGCATATCTTCTGGCACTGATGTCAAAACCCACCAGCACACCCTTACCTCTTGTAATGCTGCTGCTGGATTATTGGCCGCTGCGAAGATTAAGCTGGAAGGCGATTCTGGAAAAAGTGCCGTTCTTCGCACTTGGCGGTATCTCTGCAATTATAACCGTTGTCTCGCAGACCCGCACCGGCGGCTCGACAATGCCGAGCGAGTTCGGCCCCATGCGCATCATCCTGGTCCTCTGCCACAACATAATTTTCTATCTTTATAAAATAATCTGGCCGGTAAACCTGTCGTCGCACTACCCGTTTCCCAAACCGTTGAATTTGTCGCAGCCGATGGTGCTGGCAGGCGTCATAGGGACAATCATACTGTTTTTACTGCTGGCGATTTCACTGCGCCGCACACGCGCAGCCCTGACCGGCTGGTTAATTTTCTTCGCAGCAATCCTGCCGACAATGCAGATTATAGGCTTCAGCAACGTCATCGCCTCAGACAAGTTTGCCTACCTGCCGTCGATAGGTCTGCTGATGATAATAGCGTCCTTTTTGGTCTGGCTCTGCAATAATAAATTTTCAACTCTTTGCAGAATAACAGCGGCAGTAATCCTGCTGTTGGCTTGTGCCGAATCCACCGCCACCCGCCGATACCTCACCCACTGGCGTGATATGGTCAGCCTTTACGATTATATGGTAAACCTCACACCTGAAGCATCAAGCCTTCACGAAATGCTGGGCGTTGCCCTGGCGGCAGACGGCAAAATCGATGAGGCCATCAATCAATATAACGAAACCCTTTTGCGCGACCCCAACGACATTGACGCACACTACAATCTCGGCAATACCCTCAGAGACAAAGGTAAATTCGACCAGGCCGTCATTCACTATGAAAAAGCGTTGAAGGCCGAAACTGAACAATTGCTCCTGGCATATAAAAATCGGGGACCAAACGATAAAACAAAAATAGTAGGCGGTGCAATCCATCACGTGCGCAACAATCTCGGCAACGTGCTGGAAAAACAGGGCAAAATCGATGAAGCCATAGAAAATTATCGCGAGGCCGTAAAATTCAAACCCGATTTCGCCAGAGGTTATTATAACCTCGGCAACGCCCTCTTATCAAAAGGCCGGACGGACGAGGCCGCTGACTGCTACCTTAAGGCCGTCCAAATCAAACCCGACTTCATCGAAGCTCACAATAACCTTGCCAACATACTTGAATCGCAGCGCAAATTTGAAGAGGCCGTTAAGCATTACCGCCAGGTGCTTAAATTTGACCCTTACTCTCCCGAGGCGCACAGCAACATAGCCACCGCACTTCAGACCCTGGGTAAATCTGATGAGGCGGTTGGCCACCTCTACGAAGCGCTGCGGCTCAAACCCGACAGCCCCGACATTCACTACAACCTCGGAACCGTATTAGAGTCAAACAGGTCAAACAGAAAACTCAATGAAGCCCTGGTACACTTTCGCAAATCGCTGGAACTAAGACCCGACTGGCTGCTGCCCCTCAACGAAACAGCCTGGATTCTCGCCAACCATCCCGACCCAGCTTCAAGAAACCCCGCCGAGGCTGTTACCCTCGCTGAACGCGCAGCCGAACTGACAGAACACAAAAATGCGGTCGTTCTCAACACGCTCGCCGCCGCCTATTTCGCCGCCGGCCAGACCGACAAGGCTATAACAGCCGCACAAACCGCTCTGCAGTTCGCCCGCGACAGTAAAAAAGATAAACTCGCCGCCGAAATCCTCAAAAGACTTGAACTTTATAAACAGCCAAAACCCTGACCCCGCCCGCCGCGGGCAGGAATTTGTCTATGACCTACGAAATACAACCAACAAGCGACCAGCAGCGAACAACGAATCGGCAATGGATAATTCTATTGCTTATCCTGCTGCTGGCGGCATCCCTGCGATTGTTTAAATTAGGCCAAATCTCCCCACCCGGCCTAAACCAGGATGAAGCCCAAAATGCCTGGACGGCTCAATGCCTTATCAAAACTGGAAAAGACCCTGCCGGCGTCTCCTGGCCAATCTTCTACACTCGCGGCCTTGGTGACAACAGTCCGATACTTTACATATATTTGCTCATCCCGTTTCAAGCACTTGGTGGAATGAACGCATTTACAACGCGTTTACCGGGGGCTCTCGGTGGTATATTTACTATCTGGATGATTTATTTCGTCGCCAAGCGACTGTTCGACACTCCCACAGGCCTTGCTGCCGCCGCGATATTGACACTAAACCCCTGGCACCTTCAGCAAAGCCGCTGGGGACACGAAGCTTCCATAAATCCCCTTTTGGGACTGGCGCCGCTGGCCCTGATGCTCTGGGCAGGTTTGCCGATTAGTAACAACAAAACAATCACGCTACGTCCGGTTATCGCCGCCGTTGGCGGTGCCTTGGCAGGCACAGCGTGTTATGGATACCAAGCGGTTCGTTTGTTTATACCGGGTTTTCTTTTAGCAATAGTCCTGTTTACCCTGTCAAATTGGCTGCAAACCCTGAAAACCAGAAAAGGTATCTTGGCCATAAGTGCTTTCATCATAACATTCGCTGCTGCTTTCGGCCCGCTGGCTTATCAGCACGTCTTCCATCCGGAAGGTATCGGACGTCATATCTCACATCAGCCTCATTGGGTCGGCTCCGCCACGTTATGGGAGTCCGTTACAAACATCATCCCCCGCTATATCCAGCATTTCGGCCCGGATTTTATGTTTATAAAAGGAGACCATTTTGTAATACAAGGCCCCCCAGTCGGAGGTCAGTTCCATTGGTACGAATTGCCACTGATGCTCGTAGGCTTGGCAGGGTTGACTAGAAAATTTAAGTCATCACTCTCACACAGAATCGTTCTTGCCTTCGTTCTGGCTTATCCGGTTGGTGACTGTTTCGGCTGGAACATCCTAAGCATCCATTCCCTTCGCAGTGCACCGGGACTTTGCGGCCTTATTCTATTGTCTGCTGTCGGCGTCATTAACATAGCTAATTGGCTATCCAAACAAAACCGCAATTTGGCACTGACCACAATAATACTATTCGCCTCCGCTATCGTCGGACTTAATATGCGTTTCTTTTATCATTTCTACGGCGAATTCAATCGCCGACCGGAAATCTTCCTCTATTATCATACAGACTTCGTTGATGCCTGCAAATGGCTCAAGCCCCGCTTCGATGATTTCGACGCCGTATTTTGCACTACCGAAGACCTCAATATGCCGTATGTTGTCTCCCTCGTCGCACTCAACTACGACCCCAATCGCTGGTTCAATGAACCTAAGGACTTTTACACTAAGGGTGAATTCGATTATTATACCCGTTATGGCAAAATGTATTTTATGTACAAGGACCACTTTAATCCTCCCGAAGAACAATACCTCGCAGGCCGGGTCCTGCTTATAATTCGGCCCGGCGAAATCGACATCTCCGACCCCCAGCGCCAGATTATCCACAAAATTTCCCGTCCCGATGGTATAGTGACCCTTTGCCTATGCAGGATTTAAAAGCCTCGGCAAGCCGTTCACCCAGTCGGCACCCAATTGCCCGCACGCAGCCTTTATCTGGCGTCCCATCCGCAGCCGAACCGTTGTTTCTACGTCCCCCTGTTCCAAAACTTTCGCAAACCGTCTTATCGCCTCCTCGCCGCTCCCGGCAAATTTACACCCGCCGTGCGGATTATACTCAATCAGGTTCACATTGCACTTGATACTTCTCAGCCGTTTGACCAGCATCCGGGCGTGCAGAACCGTATCGTTTACGCCCTTTATCAGCACATATTCGAAAGTAACCCGAAGTCTCGTCTTCGCCTGATAGCCCTTCACCGCCTTCAGCAGCACATCAAGCGGATACCTGGCGTTAATCGGCATTAGTTTCGTCCGTATCGAATCGGCAGGAGCATTCAAAGATATAGCCAGCCGGGGGTGAATGTCCTCATCCGCAAGCCTTTCAATCGCTGGAGCTATCCCGCAGGTGCTTATAGTCAGATGCCGCAAACCGAAATTTTTCCCCGCCGGATGATTCAGTATCCGCAGCGACCTGATTACCTGCTCATAATTATTTAGCGGCTCTCCCATCCCCATATACACCACGTTGCTGATTTCACATTTGCCGCTTGCAACGGCGTTCACCTGGTCAACTATCTCCGCAGCCGTCAGATTCCGCCTGAACTTTAATTTCCCCGTAGCGCAAAACAGGCAGTCCATAGCACAACCTGCCTGCGTGGAAACACATAACGTCCTCCTCCTGCCGTCGAACAACAATACCGATTCGATATAGTTGCCGTCAGGCACTTGTCCTGGGCCCGGTCGAAGGAGTTGAAAAACATATTTTATTGTGCCATCGGGGTCTGCTGCCTCCCGAACTGCCTTTAACTGCGAAACATAAAAACCATCCTCAATCAGCCTGCTTCGGAATTCTTTGCTCAGCGGCGTAATCTGCTGAATATCATTCACATCCTTGGAATGAATGAACGAAAAAATATACTTCGCTGTATATTCTTTCTGACCCAGCTCCGCAACTATCTGCTCAAGCTCTTCGAGCGTCTTATTTTTCAAATCCTTGTCCATACTCATAGTTTACTAAAATTGTCCGGCAAAATGAACTATTATTGTTGTTGTCATTGCGAGCGACCTGTCCTCCGTAGCAGTTTACTGCGAAGGATGGAAGCGAAGCAATCTCATTTCGTTAGAAGCATTAAAGACCCAATCCCGACCTTGCATCCCGATGTCCTTGAGTGTAACATAATAAAATATGTGCGAGACCCCGCAATGCTCTGAAAACATAACTTCACTGAAAAAATCGGCTCCAAAAACGGGATTGCAGGCAATCTTGATTATCGCCGTCTGCGCCGCCGTTCTTTATACCCATTGGCCCGCATTATCGGCAAAAGCGCTGTCTTTCGATGACTACCAGTATCTCACCGAAAACGTATTGGTCCAAAACCCCGGCTGGACTTCGGCCAAAAAGTTTCTTACTGAAATACTGCGGCCCTCAACCGTCGAAGGCTACTATCAGCCCCTGGCGATGATTTCGCTGATGCTCGATTACTCGCTCGGCGGAAGCGAAAATAACCTCCTGCCGTTCCACCGCACAAGCCTCATTCTGCACATTGCAAACACTGCACTGATAATCGTCTTGCTTTACCTGCTTTTCGGCCAGCCTTGGATAGCAGCGGCGGTCGGCCTGCTTTTCGGCGTCCATCCTATGACAGTCGAACCCATCCCCTGGGTCGGCGAACGAAAAACGCTCCTCGCTGCATTCTTCTCGCTATGGTCGCTGTTTTTTTACGTTTACCCACGAGCCACGGGTCACAAGTCACGGGTCACGAGATTCTACATCGGCAGTTTCGTTGCGTATTTACTGGCATTGATGTCAAAACCCACAAGCACACCCTTGCCCGCCGTAATGCTACTGCTCGATTATTGGCCGCTTCGCCGCCTGAATTGGCGAGCAGTTTTAGAGAAAGTGCCTTTATTTATACTTGGCGGTGCATCTGCGGTTATAACTTATATTTCCCAAAGTCGCACCGCCAGCACGGTTCTGCCCAGCCAGTTTGGACTTGAACGCATCCCTTTAATCCTCTGCCACAATATAATTTTTTATCTCTATAAGATGATTTGGCCGGTAAATCTTACCTCACACTATGCGTTCCCTGAACCATTGAATTTATCTCAGCCGATGGTGTTGGCAGGGGTCATCGGGACACTCGTTCTGATTTTGTCGTTGCTGTTTTCACTGCGTTGGACGCGTGCGGTGTTGACAGGCTGGCTGATATTTTTTGCAGCCATTTTGCCGACAATGCAGATTATAGGCTTTAGCAATGTTATCGCTTCGGACAAGTTTGCTTATTTGCCGTCAGTAGGTTTGCTGATGGCATTGACCGCATTCTTGATTTGGCTCTGCAGCTTTAGACCTTTGGTGCTTTGCAGAATAGCAGCGGCGATAATCCTGCTGCTTGCCTGTGCCGAAGCTGCCGCCACTCGCCGATACCTGGCCTGCTGGCAGGACACAATACGGCTTTTTGAACGTATGCTGACGCTGACCCCCAATGCTGTACCGGTTTATAACGACCTCGGTATGGCCCTTTACACGAAAGGCAGGCTCGACGATGCCATCACCCATTATTTCAGGGCTTTACAGCTCAGCCCTTATGATGTTGAAATTCACATCAATCTTGGTAACGCATTATATAAAAAGGGCAACCTAAACGAGGCAATCAGCCACTTCAATCAGGCTTTGCTTATAAACCCCAAAAAGACCCAGGCATACAACAATCTGGCAATCATCCTGACAAAACAGGATAAACTGGATGAGGCTGCCGATTGCTATCGCAGCCTCTTGAAGCTAAAACCCGATGACGCCGAAGCAAGCAACGCTCTGGCTAACATACTGTCAAAACAGGGCAGATTCGACGAGGCTATCGACTGCTATCAGCAGGCCCTGAGTATAAAACCCGATGACGCCGACATACATTACAACTTTGGCATCACGCTCGGCACGTATGGCAAACTCGATGCCGCCGCCGACCATTTTCGACAGGCTCTCCGGCTCAAACCCGATTACGCCGACGCCTGCTACAATCTCGCCAGGGTCCTCCAGTTCCAGAAAAAACTCGATGAAGCAATCAGCTATTATCAGCAGGCGATAAATCTCAATCCCAATTTCCCCAAAGCACACAACAACCTCGGCACTCTCCTGGCCGCCCAGAATAGATTTGACGAAGCCATCCCCCATTTCCAGCAGGCGCTGAAACTGAAACCCGATTATGCCGATGCACACTACAACCTCGGCAGAACGTTTCAATCGCAAGGCAGCCTCAACGATGCTATCAACCATTATCGGCAGGCCTTGCAGATTGACCCAAACCATTCAGGAGCCGGAGAAGCTTATCTCGAACTGCTCGAAAACCTGAAATAACCTGTTGCATCTCCATCATTTACGTCAGAAGCCTTACAACCTGCAAATCTTGACGGTAACATACTCCCTTACCGAATACGATGACACACTTTATGTCACCCAGAATCAACACACCAAAGCCGGCCTTATCACGAAAAATAAACCCTCAGCCTCAGTTGTCCTCAGGCGCTACGCCGTCTGATTACCAATAAACCATAGCGTCTTCAAAAAGTTTATGCAAATCATCCTCGTTTGCCGGCCGCGGCGAGAGTTTCGTCACCCGATGCTGCGGCATTGTCCCTTTCACCAGCGCAGGAATATCGCTGCTTGTGTAGCCCACCGCCGCCAGACCGTTGGGAATATTGAGCCTTCGCATAAAATAGATAACGCGGTCACTCAGAATCTTGCCTGCGTCCGCTGGCTTAACGCCGCTTATGTCGGCCCCGAGTGCCGCCGCCGCCGTCAGGTGACGCTCAGGCCAAGCCGGCGCCGTAAACCGGAAAACAGCGGGAGCATTCAGTACCACCGACATCCCGTGCGGAATTAGCGGATGGTCCACATCGTACCCAGCAGGCTTATATTTGCGAACCATCCCCGAAACAGGATAAGACATCCCGTGGGCAAGGTGAACGCCGGCATTGCCGAACCCCATACCCGCATAAGATGCCGCCAGCATCATCATACCGCGCGCCTCGTCATCGGTCGGGTCCTCAACCGCACGCGGCAGAAACTCCGCCACCATCCTCAGTGCATGCAGCGACCAGATGTCACTGATTGGATTCGAGCCTTGGTATGCAGGCCGTAAAATTGGACGCTCAGGCTTCGGTCGCCGATTGAACGGCAACGCTGTGTAAGACTCGATGGCGTGCGTCAGCACATCCACCCCTGTCGACGCCGCAACCTCTGCCGGCATCGTCCTGGTATTGTCGGGGTCAATCAACCCGATGGTCGGCTTCAGGCGATGGCTGGCAATACCCGTCTTCGCATGCATCTTCATCAAATCGAAAATCGCCACCCCGGTCGTCTCACTCCCTGTGCCGGCCGTCGTAGGCACCGCTATTAAAGGTTTGACCTGCCCGGGAACCGGTTTGCCTTTGCCGATTGGTGCATTGACATAATCAAGAAAATCCGCAGGATAGCTGCTGTAAAGATTTGCCGCCTTCGCCGTGTCTATCACCGAACCGCCCCCCACCGCTACAAATCCCTCGAACTTCCCTGAACCTGCAAACTCTATCGCCTCCCTGAATGACTCGTCGGTCGGCTCGATTCGAATCTTATCGAACAATTCATACCTTATCTTTTCAGCCTCAAGTGACTCAAGCACAGTGGCCACCGGCTGCAGTTTGGCAAGTTTGCGGTCGGTTACTACCATCACATTCCGCACCCCCATATCCGCCAGCTCCATACCAATCTCCGCCGTAACGCCCTGCCCGTAGCGGATATTCGACGTCACCATCTGGAACGCATTATCGCAGTCCATATATTCTCCTCTCAGTCCTCTTCCCAGTATCGTTCGGTAACTATCTTGTCCTGCGTGAAGAAACTAATCGCCGCCCTGCCCTGCATCTTTATATCACTCATCATCGAGCTTCTCATCCCGCCGAAAGGCAGGCACGCCACAGGCGCCGGTATCCCCACATTGACTCCTATCATCCCGCACTGTGCTTCCAGCTTGAATTTCCTCGCATAGTACCCGTTCTGCGTATAAATCGAGGCCGCATTGGCATACTGGTGATTGTTTATAATCTCTATCGCCTCGTCTAAGCTCTCGGCCTTCAGCATCACCACCACAGGCCCGAAAATCTCCGTCTTGTGGATTTCCATCCCCGGCTTAACATCAGTAAACACCGTCGGCCCCACAAAATACCCCTTCTCGCACCCGCGCACCTTTATATCTCGCCCGTCAAGCGCCAGCCGAGCACCTTCCCGCACCCCTGTTTCTATCATATCGCAGATAAACTTCTTCGCCCTGCCCGAAATAACCGGCCCCATCAGAATCGGCTCTTCCGCAACCTCCGGGTCCAGCGGATTGGCCGCGATAATCCTCCTCGATTCCTCGATAAACTTCTCGCAAATCGTCCGGTACATCTTCTCGCCAATCACAACAATCGCAGCAGCCGCCATACACCTCTGCCCCGCGCACCCGTAGCACGATGTGCTCATATTCCGAATCAGTTCGTCTATCTTGTAGTAATCCGGCATCACCACTAAGTGGTTCTTCGCGCTTCCCATCGCCTGATACCTCTTATTGTTGGCCGCACACCTTTGCGCTATCGTTCGGCACGTCTCACTCCTGCCCACAAAAGATACGCCGCACACTTTCGGATTATCAATAAGCGCAGACGCCGCACACTTGTCCCCGTTCACAAGATTAAACACACCGGCAGGCAGACCCGTCTGGTCTATATATTCGGTTATTAGCTCCATCGTCATCGGCACTAACTCCGATGGCTTGATGACAAACGTATTGCCCGTCCCTATCGCGTATGGTATGAACCAGAACGGCGCCATCGCTGGAAAATTAAACGGCGCTATCATCCCGAACACGCCCAGCGGCGCCCGTATCACCTCTCCGTCAATCCCCTGCGAGCAGCCTATAACCTTCTCACCCTGCTGCAGTATCGGCATCCCGCACGCTGCCTCGATATTTTCGAACGTGCGTTTCATCTCTGCCCTTGCATCAGGCAGCGACTTGCCCATCTCCGCAACCAGCACCCTGCTTATTTTCTCCTCGTTCTCACGCAGAACATTCCTCATCGCAAAAAGATAGCTTACTCGCCTGGCGACCGGCATTCGGCTCCACTCCGCAAAAGCCGCGCTCGCCGCCTCAACCGCCCTGCCGACCTCCTTCTCAGTCGACAGCGGCACCTGCGCAATCACATCGCCGGTACTGGGATTTTCAACATCCAATAGGCCGGAACATTCCGCCTCTTTCCATTTGCCCCCGATATAATTTCTGATGACCTTGACCTTGCTCAAAACCGCTCCCTTGACACATTTAACCAGCCAAAATACCTTCCTGACTCCGCAAATCGGCCTTCATTCTATGCGCCGCTCCCCACCCGTCAACATCTTTTTAAACTATCAAGCTCAGCAAATTTATCTTGACATTTTCGCCGCTTTTCGTAATATATCCCCGCACCTGTATGACCGGATGCATCCATAGCGTTTTACGGCCGAACTCGCCGACCCGTAGCGATGTGGGCACTCTGCCGGGTCAGAAAATACTCGCAGCAGTTTCCCTCGCATTAAAATTCATTTTACAATGTATTTAGGAGATAACAAAATGGCAGACAAAAAAGCTGACCTCGCCGGCCCGGGAATTGGTGATTATGCCGAGCTCGAAAAAATCCTCCCTAACGATTACAGTTCCCTGCTCTCTCCAAAGGAGACCCAGAACGCAACCTACGCCGCCAAAGACTACATTGAAGCCAACCTTTGCAAAGAGCTGAATCTCATTCGCGTTACAGTCCCTCTCATCGTCGACGTCGAAAGCGGCGTAAACGACCTTCTCGACCGCGATGGCTCGCGCACACCCATCCAGTTTCACATCTCAAATGACCACAACAAACACCCGGTTGACGCCCAGGTTGTCCAGGCCGCTACCAAGTGGAAACGCACCGCTCTGAAGCAGTTCGGTATGAAAATCGGCGAAGGCCTCGTAACAGATATGCGCGCCGTCAGAAAGGATTACTTCCTCGACCACGACCACAGCGCTTATGTCGACCAGTGGGACTGGGAACTGGCCATTACTAAAGAGCAGCGAAACCTCAAATTCCTCCGGCAGGTCGTCGAAAAACTCTGGAAGGTAATAAAAGGCGCTGAAATCCACGTCCAGAAACTCTTCCCAAAGCTCAAAACAAAAAAATACCCTGACCTGCCCGATGAGCTTAAGTTCATCCACGCAGAAGACATCCTCGATATGTACCCGGAACTCCCGCGAAAACAGCGCGAAACTTTACTCGTCCAGAAATACCCCGCCGTCTTTATTATCGGCATCGGCTGGACATTGAAAGACGGCTACCCACACGAACTAAGGGCCGCCGACTACGATGACTGGGTAACTGAAACCACCTCTGAAGATGGCCGGCCTATGCACGGCCTGAACGGCGACATCCTCGTCTGGAACCCCATCACAAAACGCCGCCACGAACTGACCTCTATGGGAATCCGCGTCAACGCAGAAACCCTAAAAAAACAGCTCGAAATGACAAACCAGTTGCACTTCCTTAAGATGCCGTATCATCAGGGCATTATCAACAACGAGCTTCCTTTGAGCATTGGCGGCGGAATCGGCCAATCGCGAACCTTTATGTCTCTGCTCAAAAAAGCACATCTCGGCGAGGTAAGTGCCACCGTCTGGCCCAAAATCTTAAAGGATATGTGCAAAAAGAAAAACATCCACGTTATAGAATAAATACCCGCCTTGCACCGAAAAGGGTATTTTATCATTACGAAATACGAGCGATGAGATGTTATCGTCTGGAAATCAACAACCAGCGACTAACCAGCCCCGTTTATCCGACGGGGCTATTTTTTACACGAAAAATGCACTTTTACCCGCCGACATCGTTTTAACCCCCCCTTAACTTGGCACTTTGAACCTAATTTTTTCTGAAAATTTTACTTTTTGAAATATTTTTTTGTTGAATATTTCAATCGTAAGAACTATTCTATTATAGAAGCGTATATATTATTGACAGGAAAGGCTAAAGGCCAAAGGAGGTTATTATGCCAAGAGAAATAGCAAAAGGAATTCGCGATTTAACGTTTAGAATGAGGCTTTTTAAGGCCGGTCAGGAAGAGCAACTGGATGGTGAGAATTTAAGTGAACGGGAGCTGTTGATACTCGAATTGCTCAATGAAAAGGGCGATATGATGGTCTCTCAGATTTCAGCAGCAGACCCCACCGCAAGCGACAGCACCATATCCAGCATAATAACCAGACTATGGCGCGATAAAAAAATGGTTACAAAAACCATCAGCCCTGAAAACCAGAGAACCACAATTATCGGATTAACGGACAAGGGTAGAGAAACAATAGAAGTTTTTAACAAACAGCGAGATGAGCGATTTGCAGCACTGTTTGAGGCAATCGATGTTACTGGCGGCGAAAAAGAGGTCTTGCTCAATATTTTTAGCCGGGCAATAAAATTCTTTGACAAACGTCTTGGTATTAAGGAGACCGGTAATAATGGAGTATTGATAAATAATAACGGCGCCCGCCAGGGCGGGCCTTAAAAATAGCATAGAAAGGCGGAAAATTATGTTGGTTAAATATAAAAAATATATGGCAATGTTTCCCATTATGCTGGCTTTGATTTTGCTCGCACAGCCGGCTTGGAGCAAAGAAGGCTCAAGGGGACGAGGGGGCAGAGAAAGGGACGGCAGCCCCCGTATGCAGTCCGCAGGACGTGTTGAAAGCACAGGACGTGCTGAAAGACATAGTTACGGCAGGATGGAAAAAAACGTATCGAATCAGCCGACAATTCCAGAACCGCGGCACTGGCTCGGATACGAAAATCGGCAAAACTCGGACAGGTCTGCCGGCAGAGAATTTAACTTCAGCAAACCCGATATGAGGGTTGAGAGAAATAATACTCGCATACAGGAAAACAGGAACGTACACAATGAAAGATTCAACGATAGCACTCCCGCCCAAACAGAGCAAAGAACATTCGAAAATATCAGGGCTAAACATGATTTTACCGGCAACAGGATTTCGACAAGAACTCCGCCAGCCGCTGACAGGTCAACGAATCAGAGCTTCACAAAAACAATAACCACCCCGGATGCACAGACTACCAGAACAATAACCACCCCTGATGCACAGATGACCTCTGCAACGGGACATCAATTTCGGCGCCAGGACCGGAACGAGAACATATTCGCAAAAACCGATAGAGGTGACCGCAGTCAATGGCGGGCTGACTCAAGACGCGATAATGACAACATCAGGATTGTCGATAGCATAAGGTCGCAAAGAACCGCAGAATCAAGAGGCGACAGGCACTTCGGCGATGACAGACGTTCAGGCGATAGACATTTCGGCGACAGGGATAGGGACAGAAGAGGCGACCACTCTATTTTCGCCACTCGAAACGATTTCATCTTCTTTGACCGGCATCATTTTCGCCATCACCAAATAGTCAGCCCGGACTTTTTCTTCTTCCTCGATTTCAGCTTCGGGCCGTGGCGCTCATTCTACCCCGTCTATCCGTATTATCATCGCGGATACCTCTTCGTCAACCCCTGCGGATACTGGCCTTATGATTACGATTATATGCGCTATTACTGGTATGGCTGCTCCCCATATAATTGGTATGGCTACAACCCTGTCCCTTATCAATCTGGCAGCAGCGACACTTACAACTATTACACTTACAATTACTACAACAGCAGCACGGGCCAGCCGACCGCCGGCAGCTATGACAATCAGCCGGTCGACCAAACCGCTCTCACCAATGCCCAGCAGCAGGCAAAACCGCCGGCCCCCGCAACTTCAGCCGACAATTACTTCGATGAAGGCGTAAAGGCGTTTGGCGATGGCGATTACAACACCGCCGCGCAGAAATTTGCCCTCGCAAAGCAACTGGCGCCGGAAGATAAAGTTCTAACCTTTGCTTATTCGCAGACCTTGTTTGCCGCAGGAAATTACACCCAGGCCGCAGAATCGCTTCGTGAGGCTTTGGCTAAGGTCAATCCTGAAACAGAAGGCGTCTTTTATCCTCGCGGCCTCTATTCCACCGATGACGACCTCATCAAGCAAATCGACACCCTCAGCACGTCGGCAAACCAGAACTTGCAGGATGCTAATCTCCAGCTTCTGCTTGGCTATCATCAGCTTGGTATCGGCGAACTCGACAAAGCCGCCGCACCCCTGCATCAGGCAGCCGCCGACCAGACAAACGCCCCTGCTGCTAATTCGCTTATAAAACTGCTCGACAAGCTTCAGGCTGCACAGACCGAAACCCCGAAAAAGTAAGGCGGAACATTGACCCCCGGCTTACCCTGAGTTTATCGAAGGGCTTTACCGGGGGTTTTTGCTTTTCTATGGCCCAGCAGAAACATATTTGAACTTCTGACCGCCTAAAGACGCATCTACCATCAGACCCTTGTCCGCCATAATAAACACCGCCATACCGTCCTTGTAATCAGCCTTCGCCGCCACCCCTTCCGAAATCGCCACCCCCGTAGCCTGCGCAGCGAAAGCATACTTTTCTATCTTGAATTTCTCTAAGTCGGGTTTCTGCCTGAAAAATACGATTTCCCTGAAATACTCTCCGCCGAAAGAAAATCCAAACGTCGCCTGCGACAGACTGCTGTAGCCGACCAATCTGCCCTGCTCGAACGCTTCGCCTCTGCCGAATGCCCCGCCGATAAAGAACCCTCCCTTGAACACCTTCGGGAACACCGCGTACCCGTACGACTGCGCGAAAAATCGGTCAATTGATGAGTCTTGCGTCTTAAACACCGCTATTGCCTCCTGCACCTCCGCCGAAAGAACTGCCTTACCTTCCGCCTTTTCCGGCACAGTCGCGCACCCCGCCGTCACCAGAACCAGCAGACCCAAAAAGATAATTATCAGCTTTTTCATTATTATTCTCCTTCCCAGATTAACATTACATTTTCTCTTTATATTACTATACCCCCTCCGTTAAACAATAAGCATTTTACCTATTTTTTGCCCCTCAAAACCCCGCCGGTTTCCCCCTAATCCTAAAGCCCACCGGTTTAGAGGCGGGTAAAATTGGGTTCGTTTGGGTTCGTTTTGACCAAGTGTCCATTGTCCATTTTTTGCTGTAATTAGTTGTTGTTATTAAGTTTATAAACATTTGACTTTTTGAAAAATTGGGTTCGTTTTGCATAATTAACTCTTTTTGATTGATTTTTCCGCCCAAGGCAGACAATCATTGCCTCCGCCTTCGTCCCGATTAAATCGGGACTACGGCGGATAAGTCCGCCAAACGAATAGGCGAACAAATCCGCCTGCGGCGGACAAGTTTTTTATCGAATTTTGTTTAACACAACATCGAGACGTAGAGTCTCCCTATAATTAAGCGGAAAGGCGTGTTTGAGGTGACCCGGCTTCGCCTTCGGCTACGCCGCGGCAGGTAGAGAAGAGATAAGTCATTGTGAAATAAGGAGTAAGGAAGTTGTAAAAAATTTTGCGGGTTTGGGATTTTTTTAAACAGGTATCCCCGCATTTGATTGATTATTGATAATTGATAATTTCAAAAAAAGGCGGGGCAGTGGAATTTTTGATTGTCCGGCCTTAAAATTTGACAAAAAACAGGGCTTGAAAGACAATGGTTAGGACAGTTTTTTGGGAAAGATGGTTCTTGTTTGGGGAAAAACACAATGAATGACCCGTGCATCGCCAGAACACTTTGAAGATAGTATCGAGGGTCTAAGGCTTCTTCACCTTTTCCCAATGAACCCGCCCACTAATTTGCAAGGGGCCATTACCAAAAAGGTTTGTCCAAGTGCCGAAATGGTCTTTGCATAAGACAACCGGCAGGTGTTGACAGATACATGCCAATCGCTGATAATCCAGACAATAATATGAAGGGATAGATAGTTATGGACAACGACAAGGAACTGATTAGAAAAGCTTTGATAATAGCATTTTTGCCCCTTATTGTTATTGTGTTTTTATTTTTACCCCGGCCTATTTTGCGTATAGTCCTTCCGATATTTGTGACTTTAGTGGTTCTTCGTGCGTGCATGGGACAGGTGAATGTTTTACGGTTACTAACAACCCGCAAACGGTCCACCGGCAGCGTATCTCAATCGGATGGCCATCTTTACTGTGACAAGCTTATTTATATAGATGATAACGCTCTTACCATCCGGCTTTATTATTTCCCCTTCGGTTCAAAGAGGGTCAATTTTTCAGAAATCGAAACCGTAATAGGCTATAAAGGCTGCTGTATGCGCCTATGGGGGACAGGGGATTTTCGGACATGGTTCGGCTGTGATTGGGGGCGAATGAGACGAGAGATGGTATTTGTCATAAAGCGCAAAGGCAAATGGAGTCGCGTAGGCTTTACCTGTCAAGATTGCGATGCTGTTATAAAGATTCTGCAGTCCAGAGGCCTTTACGAAACCCGATAATTTGCCAAACGCGCACCTCAATTATCCCGACCATCCGAATAGATTAAACCAATCCAATATGCTTTTTAATCTGTGCCAATTCGTGTTCATTCGCGGCTAAAGGCTTCAGTTGATAGTCGTTAGTGGATAGTTGATAGAGGGAGAATTAAATCTGTGTAAATCTATGTCAATCCTTCGATTACTCTCAAGACAAGTTCGTGGTTGACTTATTATTTTATACACAGCCGGTGGGTTTGGGCAGGCCGGCGGTGTTTCGGGCTAGGGGTTTCATAAGGAAAAGATAGAACTTTGTGAACAGCAATTATCAAATCTCTCTGAGCATTCGCTGGATGGTATTAAGAAGCTGAGGGACATCCCGGCGGCAGATTTTGAAAATTTCCTCCTTGTCTATATCGAAATAGTCATGAGCAAGGACGTTTCGAAGACCGATGACGCCGTGCCAGTCGATTTCGGGATATTTTTCAAGGTATCGGCCTTCGGTTTCGATGTTTATTTTCCTGAAACTTTCCCCTACTGCGATGAGCATCATAGCGATGGCATCAAGCTTGTCGAGATTGTCTTCATTAGCTATAAAGTCATCCGGCGATTGAATATTCGAAGAACGCCTCCGGACACGATGCAGCGATTCTTCTATCTGGAGGAGTTTTTCACGGATAAGCGACATATCAGGCATAGCAGGCCTCCCTGTCAATTCGTGCCTTGAGGTAACGATTCATCGAACTGCGATAGCGGATGACATCGACCGGCCGATGAAAATCGTTTTCGAGCGTCTCTTTTATATGCACAATATAAAACAAATCCGGCTCTTTCATTTCGACTACGATGTCGATATCGCTGTTTTGGCGAAGTTCATCCCTTGCGGCGGAACCAAAAATCCCGATTTTCGTAACTCCATACAGGCGTTCAAACTGAGAGAGATAATTTTTTAATTCCCGCAATATGGTCTCACGGCTTAATTTGCTTTCGTTCATATACGGGCGAATAGTAACAATAAAAGAGATACAAGGCAAGGGGAAAGGGGGATGATTTGTGTCGAAAAGGCCTCAGCAGGCAGGCTGGTTACGCATTTTTTCCGCAGCATTTTTTATACTTTTTCCCGCTCCCGCACGGGCACGGGTCGTTTCGTCCGACCTTTGGCTCTTCGAGTTTTATCTGCTTGACTTTTACTTCCCCCTGCGGCGCCTGCGCCGCCGCCCGCTGGCGCTCGGCCATTTCGAACTGCCCGACCTCATCGTGTGCGACCCTGCTGACATTCCAGACGCTTCTTGCCCTGTAGCCTGCCTCAAGATGCACCTTGAAAATAATATCGGTAACACGGTCTTCGATGGTTTCGAGCATCTCGTTGAACATCCTGAAGCCTTCCCGCTTATATTCGACCTTGGGGTCTTTTTCCGCCCACGAGCGCATCCAGATGCTCCCCTTCAAATGGTCCATCGAATACAGGTGGTCTTTCCATACGCCATCGTAAATCTGCGTCAGGACATATCTCTCAAGCTCGCTCAGTTCTCTGCGAAAGAACTCCCTCGCCGACTCATAAATCTTCTCTTTGAAACCATCCGGCCCCTGCTCGCTGTCCTTTTCACTCAGGGACGCCTCGAATCTTTCGTTGGCCCAGTTTATCAGTTCGCCGGCATTTAGGCGGGTAACTCCTTCGGAGACTTCCTTGTCTAATCTGCCGTTATTATAGCTTTCGCTCAACTGGAGCAGTTGCTCATATAAAGCCTTTGGCTTGGCGTTCTGCACCTGCTCAATAGACAGGCCGGCGTTATATTTCTTATTCGCCCAGTTGACCAGCGATTCAAAGGCATACACATTTGTCCCCTGCGGCCCATAGACCATATTCATTGCAAACTCAACGGGATACTCAATCTCTCTTTTCCTATAAATGGCAGCGGTTTCATCCTGAAAAAGCCGGCGAATTTGGGCAGCGTTGAGGCCTTTCAATCGCTCGATATCCAGATTTATGCCGAACTTGCCCTGCGCCCATTCGGCCAGCCTGCGGAGGGCAAAATCTTTCTTCAAAAAATCGTTTAGCTGCGAACAGTCTTTTTTATCGACCTGCTCGGCTGCTGCTGCGACTAACTGTTCCTCGATTTCCTCCGGCTGCTGAGTTTTGACCTTTGCCGGGCTTAAACTGACGTGGAACGCACTCATCGCCCATTTACACAGACCGGGGACATCCCAGCTCTGCCGGTCTTCGTAATCCTCGAGATACTCGCCTATTGAAATTGATATCTCATTGGCCACATTGTCCTTTGCCCGCTGCTTGACTAAAGCTTCAATCTCCTCGGCGGAAGACTCGGCGACGTCGGACAATTTCAAATCAATGCTGAAGGTGGTTCTGGCCCATTCAACAATACATTTGAGCAGATAGCTTTCATCGAGAATGGCCCCGCAATTTTTCTTAATAGCCGAATCAATCATCTCCTCTATGATTTTCTTCAAACCCCTGCCTGTCAGAATTTGCCGCCTGCGGGTGTAAAAGATTCTCCTTTGGTAATCCATTACCTCATCGTATTCGAGCAGGCTCTTTCTGGTCTCGAAGTTTCGCTCCTCCACTTTTTTCTGTGCTTTTTCAATGCCCTTGCTGATTCTCTTGTGATATATCGGCTGGCCTTCCTCCCACCCTATCCAGGCAAGCGCTTTGACCGTCCATTCGGGAGCAAAAATGCTCATCAGGTCGTCGTCAAAACTAAGAAAGAACTGGCTGGAGCCGGCGTCACCCTGCCTGCCTGAGCGGCCTCGAAGCTGGTTGTCTATCCTTCTGGCCTCGTGGCGTTCTGTGCCGAGTATATGCAGTCCGCCGATTTGGGCCACACCGGTCCCAAGTTTTATATCGGTGCCTCTGCCTGCCATATTTGTCGCTATCGTTACATTGCCTCGCATTTGACCGTCGCGGCCCTGGTGCTGATGGCCGGCTTTGGCGACTATAAGCGCCTCCCTGGCGTGCTGTTTGGCATTTAAGACTTCGTGTTCGATGCCGAATCTGCTCGTCAGCGACGCCGAAAGCGCCTCGCTTTTTTCTATACTGATTGTCCCCACAAGAACCGGCCTGCCGGCGCCGCTGATTTCATTGATTTCATCGACTATCGCATTAAATTTCTCCTGCATCGTTTTATAAATCACATCTTCCCTGTCGTTTCTGATACAAGGCTCATTGGTCGGTATCGTAACAACTTCAAGCTTGTAGATTTTCAAAAACTCCTCGGCCTCGGTTATGGCTGTGCCGGTCATCCCTGCTATCTGGTCGTAAAGCTTGAAGAAATTTTGCAGCGTAATGGTGGCCAGCGTCTGCGTTTCTTCCTTCACGGCCACTGATTCTTTCGCCTCCACCGCCTGGTGAAGCCCGTCCGACCACTGCCTGCCGTGCATCAGTCTGCCGGTAAACTCATCAACGATGATGACCTTGCCCTCCATTACGACGTAATCTTTTTCCCTTTCAAACACAACGTGTGCCCGCAGCGACTGCTCCAGAAGATGGGGCCATTCCATATTCGACCCCGTAAAAAACGACCCTACACCGGCTATCTCCTGTGCAGCCCCCACTCCCTCGTGAGTCAGATGGACCGCTTTCCTGTCGTATTCGACTTCATAATACCGCGTGGTCCTCGTCAATTTTTCCTGTGCCGATTCAAGTTCAGCCTGACTTTTTTCGGTTATTTTCTGGGCCTCTTCGACCCGCCGGCCATCTTTTTCTCTTTTTGCATCGGCCTGTTCACCCTGGGCGGTTGCGATGGTTTTCGCAAGTGAATCAATCTGTTTTTGTATGCGGTCATAGTCGCTTTGCAGGGTAATCAGCCTTCTTCCCACCTGGTCGGCCTTTTTGTATCTGTCAACGTCATCAAAGGCAGGCCCCGATATAATCAACGGAGTCCTGGCCTCATCTATCAGAATCGAATCGACCTCATCGACTATGGCATACTGCAGCGGCCCCTGCACCATTTGCTCAAGTAACAGTTTCATATTGTCGCGAAGATAATCGAAGCCAAACTCGTTGTTTGTGCCGTAAGTTATGTCGCTGTCATACTGACTTTTTCGTTCTTCGCCGAAGCTCTCCATATCAGCCTGAATAGCCCCTACGGTCAGGCCCAAGGCTTTATAAATCGGCCCCATCCATTCCGCATCGCGTTTGGCAAGATAATCATTGACGGTAACTATATGTACCTTTCTGTCTGTGAGGTGAACAAGATACACCGCCAGTGTCGCCACAAGCGTCTTGCCCTCGCCGGTAGCCATCTCGGCAATTTTACCCTCATACAGCACGCTGCCGCCGATAAGCTGCACATCGAAATGCCGCATCTGGACATTGCGCCTGGCAGCCTCGCGAACAACCGCGAAAGCTTCGGGCAAAATATCTTCCGGCCTGGCGCCGGCTTTTATCGCGGTCTTGAACTGCACGGTTTTTGCTTTAAGGCCCTCATCATCGAGCCTTTTGAGTTCTTCTTCAAACTTCCCCGCCTGCCCGGCTATTGCAGAATAAGACTTTACCAGCCGCTCGTTGCGAGACCCGAAGATTTTTATTAGAAATTTTGTCCCTTTGCCGGGCGGCATAAATATTTATCTCCTTCTCTTTCCCTTTCTTGAGCGTTGTGGTGAGCCTGTCGAACCGCGCCTTTCAAGTTTTGCCCTGCCTGCCCTCGAATATTGTAGTCGAGGGCCGAACTTCTTAGGATGTTTACCTTTCTTTTCCCGGTCTTCGATTTTGACTAACGGCTCAACGGGACAAAGACTCATCTGCCTCGCCGGCACATTCACAGACACTATACGCACCTTCATAGCCCAGCCGAGCCGAACGCAGCGTCCCGAATTAAGTCCTACGATACATTGCGGCGTCGGTTCGTATTTCCAGTCGTCCGGCCCCAAATCAGCCATCTGGATAAGGCCCTCGACGCCGAATTTTTTTGACCGTGCAAAAACTCCGAAATTCGCAAGGCCGCTGACAACACAATCAAGCTCTTCGCCGATATGACTGCTTAACATCTGCAATATCAGGACCGTCTTAAGCTCTTCTTCGGCGTCATCCGCCCGTTCTTCCGTAAAGGTTATGTGTTTGCCGACTTCGAAAAGTTCCTGCTCAGAAAGAACTGTGGCACGGGCTTCCAGCCCGTGAAGACACGGCCAAGATGGCCGTGCCACTAAACTATTCTTCAAATGACAATCCAAAAGCCGGTGAACGAGCAGGTCTGCATATCGGCGAATCGGGCTGGTAAAATGACAGTAGTGCCTCGAAGCCAGTGCAAAATGCCCGATATTCAGCGGCGAATACTGGGCCTTCTCAAAACTTCGCAAAACCACAATGTTTATCGCAACGGAACTGTCAGAATCCTTAACCGCTGCCAGCAGATTCTGTATTGCAATACGGTCGGGCGTTTTTGGCAAAGTGCACCCGAACGCCTTTACTACCTGCGAAAGATTCTTCATACTCAGGCTGTCAGGCTCAGGATGAATCCGCCGCATAAAGGGTACATCGAGTTTATCAAGAAGACCGGCGACCGCCTCATTCGCCTCGACCATAAACATCTCGATTATGGTATGCGGATAACTATTGTCCGCAGGCCGAGCGTCCACAACCCGCCCGGATTTATCCATTATCAGTTCCGTCTCCGGCAAATCCAGATGTATCATCCCGTTTTTTGTTCGCCGTTTTTCAATCGAGCGGCTTAATGTCTCCATATCTTTGAGCAATTCGACAACCTGCGGCTCGATGTCCTTGGTATGCCCATTCAGAATCCTGTCGACCTGCTGATAAGTCAGCCGGCGAGTTGAAACCATAACGCTGTTGGCAAAACTTCTGTGCAGGAGCTTGCCCTGCTGATCGTAAGTCATATACACGCTTTTAACAAACCGCTTCTGGCCCGGCTGAAGGCTGCAAATACCGTTGCTCAGCATCTCAGGCAGCATAGGAATCGTCCTGCCGGGCAGATAGACGCTGTTTCCGCGATTCTTTGCCTCGGTATCCAGCTCAAAGCCTGCCGGCACAAAGTTGCTTACATCAGCGATATGAACTCCCAGCACCCAGTTGCCATCGCGGTCTTTTTCAAGGCTTATCGCATCGTCAAAATCCTTTGCGTCAGGCGGGTCAATCGTAACGATTATCTTGTTCGTTATATCTTCTCTGCCGTCAAATTTATCGGGGTCAAATTCATTACTCGTCTGCCAGGCCTGATTTATACAACGGTCGCTGAATTCGCTGGGCAAATGATATTGGGCAATTACAGACTCTATCTCGCTCTCATACTGTCCCGCCTTGCCCAGCACCTTGATAAGCACACCCTGGGCCGGACGGTCTCCTCTCGGCCAGGAAAACACCTCAACCACAACCTTGTCTTTATGATTCGCATCCTTTGCGCTGACATCGCCGACGCTAATCAGGCCGAAAAATCCCTTTCCGTCCGGCTGAACTACCCATCCGCCGCCCTGCCTTAATAGGGTCCCGACAAATTTGTTGTTTGCCCGCTGGAGGATTTCGACTACCTCGCCGGTGAAATGCATCTGCCCAGGCTGTCTGCCCTTTCTTACGACCCTCGCTGCAACAATATCGCCGGACACCGCATCGCCTGTGGCGCCTGGCGGTATAAACAAATCGCCGTGAGAATTAGGCTCAAGCGGTATCACAAAACCAAATCCCCTCGGGTTCGCCCTGAAAGTGCCTACGACCTTGCCGGACATAGCGGGCAGGGAAATCAGATTTCCCGAACCTATCACTACCTGCCCTTCCCGGCAAAGCTCCTCGAAGGCCAGTTTAAAAAGCGGATAGTCCTCGTTGCTCACGCCCAATGCCCTTGCCAGATGTGCCAGTTTAAGGGGCTTATAATCGTGGTGCCTGACCAATCTGATTATATTTCGTTTGAAGATTTCCGGCATCTGCTCAGCCTTAGAAAACCCGCTCTAAATTACCATCAACAAAAAATGCCACAGATAAACATTATCGCAATAAAACAAATAAATCCTCAGAAAATCTGTGGCGATGGAAGCAACTGATTATCAGTAATATATCCGATTATTTTGGGGTCGCTGTCCCCTTCTCTGCCTTAAGGCTGTTAAGCCTTTTGGCAAGACGGGATTTCTTCCGGGCGGCGGTCCTTTTGTGCATAGTGCTGGTGGCGGCAATCTTGTCCAGCTTCTGGGCAACGAGCCGATACTGTTCGCCGGCCGCCCCTAAATCACCACTGCTCAGGGTAGCCTCGAGATGTTTGATTTGCGTCTTTATCTGACTCTTGCGGGCGCGGTTTATCGCCCTTCTTTTTTCGTTCTGTCTTACTCTCTTTTTAGCCGATAACGAATGTGCCACTTCAATCTCCTAAAAAAATGATAAGTGTTATTTATTCTTTCCTGTCTTACTTTTCTCGCTAGCCATATACCACATATACAAATGATATAAGGGATTTACAAACCTGTATTCGCCGTAAGTTTCCGCGTCTCTCATAATTCCAAGCTGCTTGACCTTAACCAAAAAATTATCCAAGTTTTTCTGTTCCTCCGTCGAGACGCTCTCTTTTATAAGGTCTTTACGTTTGAACGCAGCTCCTATCGGCAGCTTCCTGCCTATTCGCACGAGTATCGAAGAGTATGTTTTGTTTTTAAATACGCTTGCAACTTGAGTGCCTATATATTTTCCCCCCACGTTTCTTGCGGCCTCGGATATTCCAAGTTTTGCGTCCTTTATGTCTATACGGTTATCCTCGTCTTTCCAGAAAACCGCGTCGCCGACCTCATGCATAAGCATCGGATAACCACCTGCCATATTTACCATCATTGTCAGGGCGTCATCGGCGACCGTTATCATCTTTTTATTGAAGGTCTTGTTGAAAAACTCTTTACACTCCTGTTCATTCATCAGGGCCAAATCCACGATATCAAAAATTCTCGCCACGGACGGTTGATGTTTAATCAAATCTTCTCTTCTTTCAGGAATTCCAACGAGAACCAATAACAAGGGAAGCGGCCTGTTTGAGAGCGCCAGCCCGTCAACGAAACTTTTCAAAAACGGCGAAAATTCCGGAACGTCTGTAATCCCATTGAGGTCGTCGAGTATCAACAGTAAGCCTTTCTTGCCATATTCTTTTGTATCATCGTAAATTTTGCGTAACGCCGGCAGGAAGTTGTCAACTAAACCTCTCAAGTCGGATTTGTCGTTGGTAAACTCGACCCCTACCCCAAACAGCGTTATATCTTTTATGTATTTCTGAAAAATATTTTTCAGCTTGTCAAACACCGTTCTCTCGACACATTCCCTCATAAAGCTTTGAAAGACCGTTCGAGCCATATCTTCCAGATTTTGGGCGCCGCCCAGCGGGCAGTGTGCCCCCACAAAACTATGATCTTTCTCAGCAAGATATTTAACAAAGCCGGCCAAAGAACTCTTGCCAATCCCCCGCGCACCCGTAATAAAAATGTTCTCGTTTCTTCCCGAAGATGACTGTCGAATAGCCCTTTCGATTCTTTCGATTTCTTTTTGTCGAGCTACGAAATACTCCACCGACACCGGCCTGCCCGGCGAAAAGGGGCTTTCTTTGTTTCTAATGTCTGCTGCCATTTTTAATTACAACTATCACCTGCACATCCAAAATTATGTGCTTTTTTTCCTTAAATTATCCACTCGCTTTCCGACATCCTTGTATGCGAAGTCAAGCTGGGCGATTTTACGATAAATCTCCAGCGCCTTGCCGGTCTCGCCCTGCTCTTCATAAACTCTGGCAAGATTATATCTTAATTCCTTTGCCACGTCATCATCTTTTAATTCATAAGACTCTATCGTCTGGGTGAAAACATCGACCGCATCCGTAAACCACCCCTTCAGGAAAAAACACAATCCCACTTTATCCATCGCAGAAATCTTGTTTCTGGGGTCTCTTTGCGCCTCCTGAAACAGCGGTATCGCCTCATCGTATCTTTTATTCGCAAGCAGCCGAAGCCCATATTCGTACTTGACCTGCAAATCGGTGGGGTAGTTCTGCACGCAAAGCCTATAATGCTCAAGCTCAAACCCATTTAGCTGCGCCGACAACTCAGCAAGCTTTGCCTTGGCCTCTGCATCATCCGGCCCGGCCTCAAGAACGACCTGAACACTTCTCATCCGGCGCCTGAGCTGTTTCATCTTTACCTGGTCGGCACGCTGCTTAAAACTAAAATCTCTTCTGGCCTTATAAGCATTTTCCAAAAGCGCTATCGCCTCATCCTCAGCCTTTTCATCTTCCATATCCGACAAGGCATCCGCCAACCTCAATATATTTCTGGGGACGTTCGGCCCTTCCGCCAGCGCCTTGCGGGCATCCTCAACCGCTGATACGGTATAAGCCTCCGTTTTGACAATGCTTTCCTGTGACTGAAGTTTTTCCTGAGCTCCGCGGTCTTTGACTGACTCTCTGAAGTCCCCCTGCTGGTCGTATTTGCCTTTTGAAACCGTCAGTTCCGCCGACAGCCTTTGATGCTCATCCTGCAATGCCTTGTCCTTTGGCTTAAGGTTGACCGCAAACTGCGATGCCACAACCGCCCTGTCCAACTGCCCGATGGCCTCGTAGGAATCTTTCAACAAAACATACATCTGCAAAGAAGGCTTCTCCGCAGCGGTGTTCGCCTGAAACAACAAATCCGCAATCCACTGCGCCGTCTTTTTGTAATCGCCGGCCAGTGCAGCGGTCAATATCGCCTCCGCATACTGCAAATTATCAGGGTCTTTCGCAAAAAGACGTTCGGCGTTAAGCATTCGCTCCAGAGGCGCCTTGCCTCGCACTCGCCGCGCTGGCGCGACGGCGCAGCGGGTAAACCTTATCTTGTCCATCATCGAAGGCTTCCTGCCGCCCCTGACCTGCCTGACTAATGCCATCTCACGCAGCTTGCCGTGCCCCTCCATCACCTCGTCCGGCGCCTGCCGCAATCCCTCCATATACAAATCAATGGCGTAATCGAAGTTGTTCGTCTTAGCAACTTCTCTGGCACGGTCGAAGAACCGCCACGCCCGGTCAACCCTTTGCTCATCTGCCTTTTCTGTTTCCTCTTCGTGCATAACTACCAGCCTGCCCCAGGATGGCTTTACCTGGGGTCAAATCACCATTTCCGAAGCCTTTGTGAACCAGTTTATCGTAATCTCCGGCTGAAATTTGTCAATGAATAAATACTTGTGTAAATCGACCATATCCTATAAAATGCGGAACTATGATGTCGGCACTCGAACAATATGACCCGCAAATCTGCGAACTCATAAGGCAGGAAAAAGCCCGCCAGAGCGGCTCTATCCGCCTTATCCCCTCAGAAAATTACGTCTCCGCAGCCGTTATGACCGCTACAGGAAGCTGCCTTACAAACAGGTATTCTGAAGGCTATCCCGGCAAACGTTACTACGAAGGCCAGCAGGTAACCGACCTTATCGAAACGGTCGCAAGGGAACGGGCAAAGAAAATATTCAAAGCCCAGCACGCAAACGTCCAGCCTTACTCAGGCTCGGTGGCTAACCTCGCTGCGTATTTCGCCCTGGCAAAACCCGGCGATACCATTATGGGCCTTGCCTTGCCCCACGGCGGTCACCTCACGCACGGCTGGAACGTAAGCATCACAGGAAAAATATTCAATTCGGTTCAATATACCGTCAATCCGCAGACAGGCAGGCTCGACTACGACCAGATTAGAGAGCTTGCAAAACAACACAAACCGAAGATTATTATTTCCGGCGCAACTGCTTATCCGAGAAAGATTGATTTTGAGGCATTCGGGCAGATTGCGAAGGAAGTCGGCGCATATCACGTAAGCGATATTGCTCATATCGCAGGACTGGTTGTGGCAGGCGTTCATCAAAGCCCGGTGCCGTATGCCGACATTGTTTCGACAACAACGCATAAAACCCTGCGAGGCCCAAGAGGCGGTATGCTTTTGTGCAAGACTGAGCTTGCGACGAATGTGGACAAAGCCGTCTTCCCCGGCCTGCAGGGCGGCCCGCATATGCACACCATAACCGGAATCGCCGTTGCGCTGGCCGAGGCCGACACGCCTGAATTTATCGCATACGCCAATCAGATTGTCAAAAATGCAAAAGTGCTGGCCGAAAAGCTGCTCGAATACGGCTTCAATCTCGTCTCCGGCGGAACTGATAATCATTTAATCTTAATCGACCTGAGAAATAAAAACATACCAGGCAAAAAATTAGCAAAGGCTCTCGACAGGGCCCGCATCGTTACAAATTATAATACTATACCCAATGACCCTGCCCCGCCATTTAACCCAAGCGGACTGCGGATAGGCACCCCTGCCGTTACCACAAGAGGAATGAAAGAAGAACAGGCTGCGCAAATCGCAGCGTTCATAAATAAGGTCGCTCAAAATATTGACAATGAATCGGTAATCGAAGAAGTGGGAAAGGAAGTCTTGCTGCTCTGCTCGCTATTTCCAGTCCCTGAACACTTCATCATTAATCCGTGTCTAAGAAATTTTTGACAGGATAACAGGATTATCTTGTTAATCCTGTCTAAAAAAAGTATTGGTCGGTTTGACTGAAATTAAATAATGCTGCCTGAAAATCAAAAATTGAAAACCGCGGTGCTCGGCCTTAACGAGGCAGGTAAAGAACTGCTCGAAGCAGCAGCCGGTATTGATTATTTTCAGGTCCAGGCTGTTGCAGACAAAGATACCGAGACCGTTGAAAAAATCGCAAAGCAATATAACTGTACCGGCTATGACGATTACCGCCAGTTTGTGTCGGCAAATCAGTTTGACTGCCTGCTGGTGGCTGCTCCGATTCACACCTGCAATGAATACCTGCGAACGGCAATCAAAAAAAAGTTCAATATCTTAAAAACTGCACCGCCGGGGAGAAATTTTGAAGAGGCTGTCGAATTTGTCCGCCTTGCCAAAGGAGAAAATATAAAATTTGCTGTTGCCAACCCGGCTCGGTTCGCCCAAAGCTTCCTCGCACTCCGGCAGTTTCTGCAGGAAAATCAGGCAGGGCAGCCTTTTCTTATAACCGCTGTTTGTAATGCCGGCGACCAGACGCATCCCGCATGGCAAACCGACCCGAAGCTGGCCGGCGGCGGCGTCCTACTGCACAACTGCTACCAGATACTCGACCAGATAATGTGGAATTTCACCACCCCGCAGCAGATTTATTCTTTAAATACCAACCAGGCAACAGACAGACAGCAAAGGCTTTATTTAACTGAAGACACCGCCGTGACAACAATGAAGTTCACAGACACCCTTTTCGGCAGCCTGATTGCAAATAAAACGGCCGGCCCAACCGAAGAGCTTTTACAGGTGTATAGTAAAGACAAAATCCTGACGGCCAGTTATGGTTCGTTTATTATCAGCGACCATCTCGGAAAAATTATAGAGCAGCGGACTTACAGAGACAATTCGCAATCCCGGACAGCCGATTGCCTGAAAAATTTTGCCTTAAGTATATTCTTGCCCGATAAAAACAGGCTTTGCAGCAGCGGGGCGGAAAATCTCAAAGATATGGCCGTTCTCGAAGCCGCCTATCTCTCGGCCCGGACCGGTATGCCGGAAGAACCGGCCAAAATCCTGCAAATGGCTAATATTGAGCCTGCAAATATTTTGCAGATTAATAAATCAAATATTTGACATATGACACAATAGCTGATAAACTATTGCCCTATATTCGTTAAAAATATTGGTGAACCACGTAGGGTTCACTACCATAAATCCAGTGCGGTTTATGGTTTTGTTTAATTATTCTTGGAGGTCTTTTTATGGAACAAAGTAAGAAAAAACAGATTATGATAGGAGTTATTGTTGCCTGCATCGTGCTGGCTGTTGCAGTAACGCTTATGAGAAGCTCTGAAAAAGCAGGCCTTGACAGTGTTAGCGACAGCGTGAAGGTATGGGTTAAATGCAGTAACCCGGAATGCAATGCTGAATATCAGTTAGGAACCAAAGAATATTTTAAATTAGTCCAGGCCAATCTTGACCCTAATTCTGCTGCAAGAACGCCGGCGCTGACCTGCCAAAAATGTGCAAAATTAAGCGTCTACAGGGCCAGTAAATGCGAAAAATGCGGAAAAATCTTCTTCCCCGGCGTTGCCAGTAAACAATTCCAGGACAAATGCTCCGAGTGCGACTATAGCAAAATAGAAGAGATAAAGAAAAAAGTAAGCGGCGGCAAATAAGCCGATAATTGACCTGCTGCGCCAAGTGCCTGCCACGACGATGCGTCGTTGGCACGGCGGGCGCAGCACGGCGAGATAAAAAACCAGAATAATGAAGCCGTCCTGCAACCAAAACACGGTTGCAGGGCGGCTTTTTGTTAAGATGGGTAAAATTTGCCGACTGTTGGGGCTGGATTTGGTGCGTTCTAACTGTTATCAGTTGTTATCAGTTGTCATCAGTTGTCATCAGTTGTAATCAGAAGGTATCCAGATGTAATCAGAACACATTCAGAAGCACTCCAAAGTGCATCAGAAGACGCCAGTGTTTTTGCTTAAGTATTGTCATAACAAAGACTTAAAGAAAATCAAACCACAGATTTCAGCAAAAAAATCGAAATCCACCTTCGCTGAAGCTTCGGCGGACAAGTCCGAAAACTTGATGGCCGAAATTTTAATGACCAAAACAAATCTACCATAGCACACTTTGCTCCCAATGTGGGGATATAGAATCCCCCATAATTGGGCGGAGATGCGCATTTGAGTTGACCCTACTTCGCCCTGCGGGCTACGCAGGGCAGGCAAAAAAGAGATAAGTTGTTATGGGATAAGGAGTAAGGGGATTTGAAAAATTTTTGCGATTTTGGGATTTTTTTGAAGGGGTACTGTCGGAAATGATTGAAATTCAATCAAAAGCGGAGGAGTGAAAATGTCCGCCGAGGGCGGGCAAATTTTTTTGGCTATGTGCCGGTTTCGATGATGGCGATTTCGTCTGGGGTCAGGCCGCTATAATTCGCCTTTGAAGGACTTGTCGAGAATATCGGGGATGTCACTTGGATTATATGAGACTTCGCTTTTCCATTTTCCAAAACCGCCTTTTTCATTTACCGCTTGAACCCATTCGGCTAAAAATTGTCTTTTTGTTTTGTCTTCGGCAGACTCCTGACCTTTGGTTTCAAGAATCAGATATTCACCGTTGATAAGTTTAATCAGAAAATCAGGCCAGTATTTTTTTACAATACCTTTGAATATATATGTAATATCAAAACCTAAATGGTCATTCTTAACCCAGGCATTGACATTTTTACTTCTATCAAGTTGGAACGCTTCTGTTGCCTCCCATGTGCTGTCAAAGACACAGAAATTAATGTGAGATTTTTTTGCAGGCTCGCAGGGCTTGCTTGTGTACCAAGTCCTCATATCGGCAGTTGAACGAATGGGTCTGTCTGAATCAAACACAGGCTCAAGGGTTTCTATATTGTCTGGACGGATAGCATTAGCAATATGCTGAACTACTTTATTCATATTCAGCGTGAGGATAATTCTTTTTTTCAAATCGTCTTGATGAAATAGTGAAGGTATGATTTGTATCTTGCCAGCAGATATAAATTGTTCGACAATCTTAATCAGTTGTGCAAGCAGGTTCTGTTTACTCCCTTTCCAGCTTTTGCTCATTCTTTCGTAGTTTTCCGCAGCCGCTTCGAAAATAATTCTCTGGTATCTATACTTTTCACCAAGTTTTTGAAGGTCTATTTCCTTGATTTTTGTCAAATCCTGTTTGCCGTCAATAGTCGGCGCCATTTCTGCAACCTGCGGAGTATCAGAGGCGTTTAACTCCAGAGGTTTAACTTTATCCCAATCAAGAATTAGTCTTGGCTTGAAAACTGCTTCTATACGGATGATGTTCGGCCAGTTAATTTCAAATTCTTTTTTATCATTAACCGGTTCAATAGCTGTCTTTGGCTGTGGTGGAGGCGGCGGTCCGCCATCGTCTTCTTTGGATTCGTGGGGCAGAAACGTAAACGGCACGCCGAAGATATTGACGTATTCCGGCCTGAACATTTTATTTTCATCGAAATCATCATAAGAAGTCCTGCGCAAGCCTCGTCCGACAACTTGTTCGCAAAGCAACTGACTTGTAAACGCTCGCAGACCCATTATGTGAGTTACAGTTTTTGCATCCCACCCTTCAGAGAGCATACCAACGGATATAACATTTTGAATCTGTTCACCGGCTTTACCTTTTTTGCCGATAGTGTCAACTGCCTTCCTTAACTGTTCTGCAAGTTGTTTTTTAGTAAGTTTCTTTTCGGGTGTCTCCGTTTCATCGGAGCTTTCATCATTTTCATCAACAGAAACAACCGGCTCATCCTGAGATTCGGCTATTTCGAGAACTCTTGAGTCAATATGTAATATTTTTTCAGGTACGCAAAGTTCGTCAATTTTTACTCGTTTATGGTCAAAAGCATATTTGACACGGGCAGCGGTATAGGTCATATTTGCAACAGTTATCATTACCGGCGGTGTTGTGCGACCGCTTTCCTCCCAAAGTTTTGCTGTTTCGAGCCAGTCTGCTCCAAGGAGTGTATAACCATTTATTATCAGGTCAGGCAAAGGCTCTTCCGGTTCAGCCTTGCGGCCAATATCATCCTTCACTTCCGGATAGATGTGATATAGTTTTGATTTATAGGTATTGACATTCGGCAGCGCATCATCACGAACAACAACGCGAGGAGTTTTTACAAGACCTGATTCGATAGCATCATTTAATCCAAAATCACTTACAACCCAGCCGAAAAGGTTTTCTTCGGTGCTTTGTTTTCCGGAAGGCGCAAATGGAGTAGCCGAAAAATCAAAACAGGTCATAATTCCTCTTGCCCTGTGAATTCTGTCAAGACCGCCGACCCAGATAGTAGCTTCTTCGGCGCTATCCTTCATATCTCTTTGTCTGAGATATTTTCCGACAGCTTCCGGATTAGAACGCCAAGCGTGATGGGCCTCATCATTTATTACAATGATATTTTGGGCGCTGGACATATCACCGAGAACTTCACGGACATAGACCTCATCGCTTTTTACGCCGCGTTTATCGACTGTTTTCTTCTTTGCAATTTGTTCCTCGGTATCCCAGCCGAGTTTGTGCCAGTTGTGAATGACGACTTTTCCCCCTCTTATTTTCTCATATAAACCGGCAGGCAGGATATTGAACTCATCGTAGAAATTTCCAGCCGAATCAGGAACAAGAACACCTAATCGACTTTTGACAGTCAAACCGGGCGCAATAATAAGCACATTTTTTGAAAAACGTGTGTCCTGCGGGTAAGTAATTTTGTTAAGAACCTGCCAGGCGATAAGCATTGCCATTACAATGGTTTTTCCGCTTCCTGTCGCCATTTTGGAGCAAAGCCTTGTAAATTCTCCGCCATCGGAGGGAATCCCAATTCCTGTTTTTTCTGCTGTCGGCGCTTCTGCCAGCCAGATTAGCGTTTCTATCGCTTCTATTTGACAAAAAAATAACGGATATTGCCTTGCGGCCTTGTCGTTCCAATGTTCAAGTAATCTTTTGGTTATGCCTGTGGTACCGGGATAATTTTGTTCTTTCCATTTTTTTACTCGCTGTCTGATTTGATTAACCAAAGGCAATTCGTTAAAAATTCCCGGGTCGTCAAAACCTCTTGAATCTGGTGAAGCAGTTATATACCCCGCAGGTCTTCTGCCGGTTCTTTTTTCAAATTTCCTGCTTTCTCTATGATAGAACCAGTGAAGTTTCGGCTCTTCAAAAGGCGAGTTGATTATCAAATGGTCTATTTTACCCTGACTCATTTGCCGCCTTTCAATAACTTTCTATCCTGTGGACTCCCCAGGTAATTCTGTCTTGAAACAACTCTTTTTCGCGTCTTGGTTTCAAGTGCCTTGCGAGCATCTCCCGCAATTCCGCCTCCTTCTGCAGCCGCTTGTTTATTTTCAACAAATCCCTGTGTATCGCGATTTCTGGTTATTTCCGTTGTGGCTGCCTCGCCGAGCATAGAAAAAATTAGCTCAAGGTCTGTCATATGGTCTCGCAAATTCTGGCGGTCAAGCCCCTTGAGTTTCTTATACTGGCTCGGCGTTAAACCAAATGCCGCCTTTGATATCTCCGCTGTTAATATAGCGTATTCCGTTTGTTCTTTAACCCCGCGATTATTCCATTCATCCGTCAATTCCTCACGGATTGCGATACCGCGCATACGCTTTTCAATCCACGCATCGGAATAGCCCTTGGCTTTATAAAGTGCGCGGGTTCTTTTTGTGGCAAGCTCAGGGTCTTCGATTTCCTGCACCCGCTCGTAGCCGACCTTTGCCAGCCAGCGTTTGAAGGGTTCCGCCTTGGGTGATGGAATAGTTTGAATAATACGAAATACGGTTTCTGTATTAGTGCCGTCTGTAAGTCGCAACTTGCCGTCAGGCGCCTGAAATTTCAACTGTCCGATTTTTTCGGACACTTCAAAATAGCCCTCTTTTATCAGCTTTTTCTTCAGATCATTCCAGTATTTTCGAGGTCTTTCTGTTCCTGTCAGAGCTTCGATAACATCTGTTATAGAGAACCACCATTCATTGTTATGAATCGTTTTTCTGATTTCTTTGCCTCTGAATACCGCTATTTTTGTCGTTTCCATCAGTCAAGCTCCAGTATTCTTAAACTTTCAATTCCCCTGTCGTCAATGATTTTAACGGCAACTTTTTTATTATCACCGGCCTCAAACAGCAGCGATACAGTTCCCCTGTATGCCTCTATCAGGTCCTCGTCGATTTCGGCTTTTAAATTTCTGGCAAGTTTCGTCCAGCCTTCACTTTCGCCTGCCATCGGGAAGAATACCTGTTTAGGATAAAGACTCCTGCCATCATAATCAGTATCTAAAAGCCACATCGCGATTTTATCCGTCCCGCCGGAATCAAGTATTCCAGTCCGTGTATTGTAATAATCAAAACCGCGAACTTCGATTTGGTATTTCTTTTGAGATTGCTTCGCTTCGCTCGCAATGACGGACAGGCGCACGTCGGGCTGGCCGATAAGCCAGAAACTTTCATTGCTTGACCGTTTCTTTTTCAAATCATCTGTAAGCAAATCAGCATTCATCTGAACCTTCAGCAGTGTAACCCCCGGCCAATCCGTTTCATCTATATCTTTGGCTGCTTCAGGGTCAAATTGAAAGGCGGCAAATACAATTATCTTAGGCGTCGGCTTAAGATGTTCGGCCTCATCAATCGCCTGTTCCACCTGCCTTTGTTCTAATGGCGCATGTTCCGGCCCAAATGATATAACCACTCTTTGAGGTTTGTCTTCTTTCGTTTCCGCTTCAGCCTGTAAATACCTTGTCCCGCCAAGGGCTTCTACCCTGCTGAATTCTATCTTTTGTCCGCCTTTGCCTCTTATACCGGCTTTCAATAATTCGCTCCGCCATTCATCCTGCCTTTTTGTTTCACCGCTGCGAACAATCGAGGCATCCGCTACCGGCTGAACTTCAATATCATCTATCGGTTTCACCATTGGTGCAGGCACCGCTTCAACTGTGAAAGGCCCCGTAACCCTTGCCCTTGAATTATCGACAAACGGCTGGTCGTAAAGCGTTTCATCCGCCGCAGGTTCATTATTTGCAATGGATTTCAATGTAATATGCGGAACTGTTTTATACTTAAACCCGCTGCCAACCCCTTCTGCAGGATGCGCAAGCTGATAATAATTAAAAACAGTCGTCATCAATCGCTGCTTTGCAAGTGTGAGAGCCACACGCGAAGTATCACAGGTAATCCATCTCCTTCCCCATTGCTCCGCCACATAAGCCGTCGTCCCGCTCCCACAAGTCGGGTCAAATACCAAATCCCCGGGGTCAGTCGTCATTAGCATACAACGCTGAAGTGGTATTTCACCAGTTTGGACTACATATATTTTATTTGATGCCCCTACGGTTTTTTCCCATAAATTATCAAGCGGTGATACAGGAAATTCATCAAGATAGATTTTTCTCTCGAGCGTGGGGCCAACTGCGATAAGATATCCTTTGCGAGCTAAAACATCCAATCTATCTTTAGTTGTTATCCAACTGGATTTACCAGGAGGAGAGTAATTTTTACCTTCAAATTCATATTGATAAACACAATTTTCGTTAAATCCCGCAGGCCGAAGGTCTGCCGTTCGGAATACCCTCGCTCCTTTTGGCAATAGTTTATGATTATTGTTTTCATCTTCTGTTAATTTGCGATAGGTTCCATTCTCTAATTCAACCCATTTCCAAATAGTGTCTCCTTCAACATTTTTATCTACGAACAATTGCCTATATTTTATTTGGAGTTTGTCTTTTGAATACCAGATAATTTTATCGCACATCGGCTCTAACAATTTAGCACTTAATTGTCTAGATTTCGTTCGATAAGATATCTGACTTATAAAATTATTAATTCCAAATATTTCATCCATCAAATTTCTAACGAGGTGAACATTTTCATCAGAAATCTGGACAAAGCAGGAACCAGATTCAGTGAGCAGTTCTTTTGCCAGTAAGAGTCTGTCTCGCAGATAAGTCAGGTATGAATGAATACCAAGTTCCCAGGTATCGCGGAATGCCTTTATCATTTCCGGTTCGGCAGTTAAATCTTCATCTTTGCCATCTTTGACATCGCGTTTATTTACAAACGGCTGGAAATTGCTGCCGTATTTGATGCCATAAGGCGGGTCGATATAAACCATTTGCACTTTGCCGGACAAGCCTTCTTTTTCCAAAAGCGAATTCATAACAAGCAGGCTGTCTCCTGCGATTAGGCGGTTAGACCAGTTATGGGCGTGTTTATAAAATTCTATTGCCTCTCTTAATGGCAGATTTTCATCTAAAGAATCGAAAAGTCCCGGCTGTTGAGAGCCGTTTTTCTTTCTTACTGCTTCGATTATTGTTTTTGGGTCTATTCTTTCGTGGACGTGGAGTGAGCGTGTAGGCACTTCAAAGGAGATATGTTCAGCCTTGCCTGCCCAGACTAATTGCGGGTCTAAATGCGGGTCATATTTATATTGTTGTTTTGTTCCTGTATCTTTATCGGTATCGGGA